>Ga0315533_1001946_pt1 | contig 14944 bp, 9 predicted proteins | sample SalMarSW160130MG_FD_203081 | JGI IMG/M metagenome (GOLD analysis project Ga0315533, IMG submission 203081) | Salt marsh sediment microbial communities from the Plum Island Ecosystem LTER, Massachusetts, United States - Salt Marsh Sediment SW1601-30 ...
TTAACAGTAAATGATTTAACAATTATAGCCCGACATGCCAAATGCCCTCACAAAGCTAGAAAAGACGAATTGATTCCCACGATAGTCAGTCACGTGAAAAGAGGAGAGGACATTAAACCCCCAAAACGGCGTAAGCCACCAGAGCCCAAGCCAGAACCACGCCTAGTTACGGACGAAGCTTTCAAGGAAGCTCTATCCAGATTCGTTAATTCTCAGCTTACCAAGATTCTTGCAAGAAAAAAACTCAAAATCGGAGGAACCAAGAATCAAAAGATCGAGAGATTAGCCAATAGTAGGTACTCATTGAAAACCATTTTGAATAACTTAAATGTAGATGAATTGATTAACTTGTGCAGATTATACCATCTTGCTCCAAGAGGAAGGAAGTCGGAGATAATCGGAAGAATCATTGAGCACTTTCAGGACTACCAAATAAAACGAAGCACTGCTACACCCAAAGAACTTTTCTCTATATATGATGATTTAAGTAAGCAGAACAAGAATGCTTACAGAGATATTGGCATTAACGATAGCAACATCTTGATGCCAACTGTAACTGCAGATTTTGAAAGAGCAACAAGATACATTTTTGAGTCAATTTTCCGACTTACCGTTAAGGCACAAACCCCAGGTCGAGAAGAACCGGATGGCATCATAAAAGAGGATAAAATAATACTGTACGACTGCAAAACTGTCCTATCTCCACCATATGAATTGCCGATAGCCCATCGGGACCAATTCTCTAGATATATTAAGGACCAATACGACAAACTCGAACCGCACGCAAAAACTGCATTGAAATGCTTTATAATTATAGCGCATAGCTTCGCTGATAAGATTGAAGATAAGATCAAGCAAATGAAGGTTGAGCCTTATATCCCGTTTTGTCTAGTCACCGCAAGAGACTTGAAGCTTATTGCAGAAAAATGGTTTCAGGAGCAAAAAGGAAAAACCTTACCAACCTCTACACTTGTTTTTCAAGGTCGCTATACTCTGAGCGAGTTTAAGAAGAAATTCGTATGAGTTAATTTAACGATAAGGACGTCTCCGAATAGACAGTATTTCCTCAAAAACCTAAAGGAGCTCATAAAGAAAGGAGAGGACGAAGTAGCAGGAAAATTTCCTAAGGATTCACTATTCTTCAGCAAGCAACGCCTTGAAGAAGGACCAAGATGGAAAGTAAAAAGAAAATTAACAATGACAATCAAAAATCAAGACCTGACCCCAGGTAGTGAAAGGATAGATAAAAAAGGATCATAAAGCCAGGTAAAAAAAGGTGCTTCTACCCGCTAAAAGGAAAGCACCCAGAAAGGAGTTATACTATGTCTACTCAACCTCAAAAGAATCCAGGGGTGGCCACTGTCTTGTCCTTTTTTTTTATGGGACTTGGCCAGATTTATAATGGACAGATAGGCAAAGGGATTATTTTTATTATCCTCTATGCAATATCGGTCGCATTGATGTTTGTCATTGTTGGTTTCATCACCACTCCCATACTTTGGATATGGGGTATGGTGGATGCAAACAAATCAGCAAAGAAGATTAATGAAAAGATGGCTCAGGGAAAATAGACGTGGTAAGTGAAAAAACTTTTGATAAGCAATTAAAAAAGCTATAAATAAAAGCTAAAATAAAAAGCTCAAGTGGTCAGGTCTTCATTTTTGAAAATCCTTGAACTATTGGTCGGGTCTTAACTGTTGGATTCTTCAATTATGAAAAGTATTCGAAGGAGGAGAGTTCTCTTTCAAGAAAAAGATCTTCCTGGCGAATCAATAGACAAAGAAATAGTAGAAAAGAAAGGTAGATTTCCTAACTGTTCAAGTACAGGTAATGTGTGGAAAAGGTAATAAAGCAGAGGACAAAAAGGGGGTCAAGATTGGCATACAATAATTCAAGAATCACTTTCTAAGGGAGGAAAATGATGCCCAGATCCAAAATACTTATTCTTGCTCTTGGTCTTACGATTACATTGTTTACTTACACAGCGTTTGCCTCAATTGATGTTTATTTCTCTCTTGTGAATGATCCCGAAGGAGCCATCATTCAGGAACTGGATGAAGCCAAGGAAACCATAGACATGGCTATGTATTACTCCACAGATAGAGATCTCGCTAACGAAGTAATAGATGCTCATGATAGAGGAGTCAGGGTGAGAATTTACCTTGACAAAGACCAGAAAGAGGCTAAGTATTCGAAATCTCGCTACCTGGCAAAGCATGGCATACCCGTACGCTACAGCAGTAATCCCTACATTATGCACCACAAGTTCTGTGTAATAGGCAATGAGATAGTGGTCATCGGAAGACAAGTTTAACAAAAATAACTTCTTCCTGATTCCTTCCTTAATGGTGAGCCTTCCTCATAACTGGCAGGATAATTTTGTTAGAGCCGATAATTTAAAATGTCTGACGTTATATCCTTCTAAGGACGAGTTGAATCTCCTCAGGAAACTCTCGAGAAGGAATAAACAATCAATATCGCCTGCAGTGCGAAAGGCAGTAGATGACTACTTTAAGAACAAGAACTGGCGAGTAAACATATTTCCTCAAACTGTGTTAAAACACAGATCCTGCACGCAGCTGAGTGTCTACTTATTTGAAGAGCAAATCAACAAATTAAAGTATCTATCCTCTCAAACGAACCGTTCGGCCGTCGATTTAGTAACTGAAGCGATAAGCAAATACTGCAGTTAGACATTTAATCCCTGCGTTTTCCAACTTTTCTTATGCTGGTCATGTCGGATAGTGTGAATTGTCTTTGTTTATATGCCTGAGAAAAACTGGGAGTTAGTTAACAAAATCTCTAGACAAACAAAGAGCTGCAAGAGTGAGCTAATTAGGGAGGTTGTGGATGGGTACCTGAGGGGGTCACTATAAATCGAGGCTAGCTTCATTTTATGTTGGTAGGCGTCACTTACGGCAGTTATGCGGGATTAGATGCTGCTCGAACTTCCTTAGCGTATCTACCTCGGGCTTTAACAAAGCGGCTAGTCTTTGCCACCAACGATAATTAAAGATCTGCCAAATCTTGTCTAGAGCTGCTTTCTCTTCTTCCTTCTCCTAGGGGTTGAAGAAAAGGAGGAGTCTATCTTGCTGATGACACATTTCCTATTTTGATGAGTATTTCGGCAATATTCATCCGGAATAGAGGACTTTTCCTTTCTGGATTTTGCCATGAAGTACTTCTCTTGTAGAACCTTGAGGTAGTGGTTTCTTACACCCACATCATATCCATTTTCTCTTTGTCCCCGGATAATTGTTATCTAACAAGGGAGTGGTGTATCATATTTCGGTTACTTTTCATATGGCACGACTAGTCTCTCTTTGGTTACATTTTATACGGCACAACACGGAAGTTGACAACTAGATGCCATTGATATATCGTTACTGACAGGAGGACCAGGGATCGGGATAGCTCATTGTGAGTTGAAATGGGAAACCCCAATAACAGTTTTGTTTTCTTCTCAATCCTTCTTCAATTGAGCACCTGGGGTAAATCGATATGAAATTCTTGAGAAAGTCCTAGAATACAATGAAGTTGGGTACTGTATTAGCTACTTTGTGTGTGATATTCTTTTCAGGCTCCATCCCTGGGTGGTCCGCTGTCTTCGTTGGGATAGAGCCAGGTAGGAGCACCAAGGGGGAGGTAGACGCATTCCTGGGAGCACCCCTCGCTGCGGTGCGCGAAGGAGAACAGTATGACTATGGCGGGCCAACGTATCTATTTAAGGTTATCCGTATTAAATACGATCCCAAAGACATGGTGGTTGAGCACATCGATGTTTATCCTGCTCAGGAGACCTTCGGGGAGCAGTATCAGGAGTGGTTCACCCTGGGAGAACCTGCATTTACCCGAATAGATGAGAGAGGCAACCTGACGGAGTATTACTCTCCCCAAGCTATGGCGATTCACTACTTGGGGGCTACTGACGGTGATCCGGTGGAATACTTTCGTTATATGCCTCCTGAAAAGAGAATACCGAAGCAAGGGGAGACGCGAGAGCTAACTCTGACTGTCTTTCCCTCCTCAGTTAAGTCCGGGGATCAGATAAGGCTAACATTCCAGGGAGCTCCTGGTAATCTGGGGGACTGGATTACTCTGGTTCCTGTTCAATCCCCTGCAGAGTTTTATGGAGAGTGGTACTTCTTAGGAGGGAATAGAAGAGGAGAGCTGTCGTTTAGGGCACCGGAAAAAGAAGGGGACTACGAGTTCCGTCTCTTTGCCGACTGGCCAGCCGGAGGCCATGACGTACTCTCAACCAGCAATGTGGTACGGGTTGGTAGAGATGTACCCGTGTATGGGGGAGACGAGTTAGGTCTCCTGGACGATACCTTCGACTCTGAGCACGGAGGAGAGGGTCAACTGAACTATTCCCAATTTGTCAATTGGGATGTTACAGAGGGTACCGTTGATCTGATTGGTCATGGTTTCTACGACTTCTTTCCGGATCATGGCCTCTACCTTGATCTCGATGGCACTACAAACAACGCAGGGAGGTTAGAATCAAAGACTCACTTCAGCCTTGAGTCAGGAGAGTACCGACTGGAGTTTGCCCTCGCGGGTAGCCCCATGAGTGGTCCGAATACGGTGACTGTGAGTCTAGGGGATCTCTACAGTGAAGATTTTACTCTGGCGGTGAAGGAACCTTTCAGGACTATTGCTCGTACGGTCCGGGTCTCAACCCCCACCGGTGCGAAGCTCACCTTTGATCATTCAGGGGGAGATAACCAAGGTCTTTTACTCGACGAGGTCAAGCTCACGAAGGTCTCTGGCGAGATCCTTGAGGAGGAAGAAGGGGTACTGGATCTCTCCGAGGCTCCTGAGGAATGGGCCCGGGAGTGGACGGTTCTTAGCACCATAAGAGATTTCCTTGGAGGAAAGGCAGGGTTTTATCCCGAGGCAGAAAGAAACGGCGATGCCAATCCCAATCCGGGGCGAGAAGGCATTTTGTACCTCCATCCAATTAGTACCGAGGAGCCAGCCCGACTCTCTCGGCGGATCACTCTAACCGGACCCAGCCCTACTTTAAGTATAGGAGTTTCTGGCAATCGGGATGTAGATGGGGACTTCGCCTTGGTAGTCAAAGTCAATGGTGAGCCTCTGGGAGAGGAGAAAATCATTGCCGGCGCTCAAGGCTGGCAGGACCAAACCTTTGATCTCTCAGCTTATTCTGGCAAGACTGTTACTATCGAAATCGAGGCCCGGGCCAACAATTGGTACTACGAGTATGCCTTTTTCGATTACATTCGAGTTGATGAAGGAAGTGTAGGCCCTCTTCCCACACCTTATAAAGATGCTTTTCGTTTATCTACAGGTGAATTGATTATGGGTGAGCTCTTGAGCTTTGATGGAAATACCTTCAAGATCAGAACCGAGAAGGGCGTGATCGAGAAGAAAAGGGAGGAAATTATCACCATATTGGTAGTGGTAGGGCTCGCTCAGTAGAAGATTAGGGTTTAAGAGAAGGAGAGATCTGGAACTTGTCCGGTGAACTCAGCTGATCTATAGTTTAAGATAAGAAAAATTTCACCTCCACCTCCTCAAAAAGGGCTAGACTTTGTAAGATTTCTAAAAGTTTGACTCCTGAGGTGCCCATTGAGCAAGGGTTAGGTGAAGTGGAGGTGAAGTCTGAAAAGGTAGGTTGCTAAAAGCACTAACTGGTAAGCCTTTCAGAGTTTTGTGAAAGGCAGTTCTATTATGCGAGGAGGTGAGTCATATTGCTCCGAAAAATCGGCGTTGTTCTTGTTGGTGCGGTCTTCATCCTGGGCGTGATTACTACAAATTGTTCTGCTCGGGTGTTTTTCTCGGGCGGGGACGAGGAATCTGCCGCGGGTTGGCGTGTGCTATGTGACACCGATCTTCCTCCAGGATACGAATACTATAAATGGTACAAAGGCTATGACTTCGTGGGAATTCGCACCCTAGTGGGTGAGGTGAAATCGCAAATGGGGGTTGCCTATATGGTAGCGGGTGTATGTCTGGGCTATGTTCTTGGGGTAGCGCTTCACTATCTTGCCACCATAACTATTGGTGGTAAAATCGCAATCACAGCCGAGCAAGCGGGTCTTATGGGTTCGGCCGCTACTGCTGTGGCCCAAGACCGATCCTCGTCTTACCACCGGGACAAGAAATTTTCCTCAATATCAGACCAAATAAAGCAATTGAAAGGTCTGGGTATCTCCGATTACTACGTTTTTGGAGAGGCTTGCAGGGCTCCAGATGCTGTGATGACGACACCCACATCTCTGACCCTGGGAGACCGGTCGATTTGGCTACCGCTCGGTGCATGGATGAAGCTCGAAGTGATGCCCAAGAAACCACGCCCTCGTGTGTTTCGCTTGAAGGATCCTCAGTTCGATTTTCGGAAGCTGGGATCGCGAGTCTGGGAACGTAGCCTATCGGGTTGGTTTCAGCCCACGACGGTACCGTTCGTCTTCGCTTACGAGGTAGCTGACGGCCAAATCATTCCTTATGCAGGAGGAGGGGGAAGACCAGCCGAAATCAAGGTTATTCCTTATACCCCCTCTGGAGGGGGAAAGGTGGTGGGGACGTTTCGCCTTGGAAGACATCCTAATCCTAAATTGAGAATGGGTGGACTTAGGGAAATTCACTTGTGCAGTCCAGTGAATCGGGGCGTGCGGGTGAAAAAGTTGGATGATTACGCCTTCGCCATTATCCTTAACAGGATGACAGTTTCGAAGTTGGTCACTTTCCCATCAGAACCAAAGGTGGACCAAGAACTGGAAGTGAGGGTGAATATACCTGGGTTCCATACCGGTATAAGTACAATACACGGATCCGATGGAAGGCAATACCGCTGGGAGGATATTGCAGACGCCATCTTTGAAGGCGCATTCTTGGATGGTGCCGGAATCAAGGCAACTCGGATAGAGCACCAGCGAAGCAACCGATGTACCGTCTTGAGGGGCACCCCAACTAAGCCAGGGGAAGTGAAGGTTGTCCTACCGACAATACATGGATCTGCGGTCTTAGAGGCGTCTACTGTAGAAAAAGGTGAGACTCCGGTTAGATTGGGAGCTCTCACCAAGGATGATTGTCCTTCGTCTCCAGAGCCTAACCTTTACCTCTCTGAGGCCCATGTGGAATACGACGCTGAGGTAAATTGTGGCTACCTAGATTGTAAGTACGGGCTACTCTTCAATGGAGAGAAGCAGGGTCCATGGATCGGTAGCATATATGGGTGGACTCACGTTACTCTGTTTACGTTTGACTCCATCGAGAAGGCAAGGGAAATATTTACAGAGGGAAAACCAAAGTTTAGAGAACAGATAGAAGAGGAAAAAAGAAAACAGAGGGAGAAACTAGGGAGAGAACCACCGATGGAGGACGAATGGGACGAATCCGACCCAGATGCACTCATCGTAAAGTCTATAGATAGCTCTATGGCGGATCGGAAATTTTATATAAAGGGCGGATGGTTTCACTACAAGAATTGTATTTTCACCATTACGACTCATAAAGACCGTGACCAAGATTGGGTGAGGCGCGTTTTCGATAAACTGAAGAAAGACCTAGAGGCTCTAGTAGATAGGAAGGAATACGAGGGCCGACCCCCCGCTTAGATTTTCCAGGGGTCCTAAAGGAGAAGCACCCAAACTGAAGATTAGGGTTTCCGAACACTAATTAGCCTCACATTTCTCGACAAAAGGAGGCACTATGCTTGTTCCTACCTACTGAACACTGGCATGTTACACGGTAAAGACGTTTAGAGGTCGTATTTCTCGCTAAGACTTATTCATCCAGATGGAAGAACATAGTAAAGCTGATGAAAACTTCTATTTAACAGCTTCTAAGGTATTAGATTTGGCGAGCAGAGCTCTAGAAATTTTTGAAAGTTCTGAAGTGACTGAAAAAAGAGCCCTCTTAAATTTCCTACTTCAGAACCCTGTTTTGAGTGGCAGAAACCTTTTATTCAAGCTGAGAAGTCCGTTCGATGTTATAGCTCAATGTGGCAAAACTCAAGATTGGCTCCCGGGCAGGACTCGAACCAAATGTGTGGCATAACTCCGCTTTGAGGCATTACGCCGGACTCTCAGGCGCCGTCATCCTGTCGGTAGAGACTATACATAATCGACCACTCTGTCCATATGTCAAACGACTTGGTATCTCCCATTCTGAATTCCAGTTCTCCCACGTTATGACCATCATTGGCTATCCGGCGACCATTTAACCCCCCGACACCAAGAACCCTCAACAAGAATGTTCATGGAATTGCACTTGTCTTAACTCCCACCCGCCATGCAAAGGAGGAGTGTCCGGACATCGGACACTGGGCCTAAGTCCCGACCAATACTACTTATTCGAGAAGGCGATGAAAATAATACAAGACAGTTTTATAAGTGAACAAACAAGAGCACTGCTTATATGTCTTATTCGATTTGACAATGAGCTCCAAAAATGCTATAATTTGCTGCACTAAACAATGTTGTCCATAGGAGGATAACCAAGAAGGCAAGGTATCCGAGACTAAAGAGGGTCATCCGATAGGCCTTCTGAGGAAAAGGAAATGAGCCTGCCAAGGTTATCTATAGGTGAACTCATTCTTTCAAAGAGGATAGGTTTTTTCTTTTTGATAGAGAAATGCCAGATGCCGCGCCGAAATGACAGTTTTAATGGAACGACGGGAGAGGCATCTGACTAAGAACTCGGTTCCAGAAGACTGCGGCAAACCGATCCAAGATGGCTATCAAAATAACATTTTCTAAACATGCTCAAAGAAAAGTCGCGGAACGTGAGTTGGAGCAAACAATTATAGAAAAGGTGTTGGAAAGTCCCGATTTTGTCTTTTATGATTTAGTCTCAAAAGCAATGATAGCGATCGCAAAGGTAGAAATTACAGGAATTTCTACAAATCTTATTATTCCTTATGTAAAAGAAAATGATATACTGAAAGTTGTAACAATTTATCCTTGCAGAGACATAAAGCGTGAAATTAAAAGAAAGGAGGGCACAAGATGGGTAAAAATAAAATAGGGATATGGTTTGATGAAGAGACAGATGTATTGTATGTCTCCTTGAGAAAGGGAGCTTGTGTAGACTCAGAGGAGATCGAAGAAGGCGTAAGAATAGAATATGATGCCCAAGGGCAAATAGTAGGTTTAGAGATATCCGAGATGACAAGAAGATTGGCAAAGCCACTTGCAAAACGATTAGCAAAAATCGTGAAATGAATTCCGAAAGGCTCCGAGCATTGCTTTAAGAACCTCATCAATCTTATTTGCGTAATGCTCAAACAATCTCCTTCGCAGCCTTAGCTGGTGGGGCGTAGTAGTAATCATTCGAAACGTCGCTACTCGCCTTCCGCAACTTGGCAATATCTCTCACAAGTTAAACATCTCACTTTGCCATTAACTGTTTCCTGAAGCAAAGCTTCTTTAATTCTTGGATTCTTCAACTCTCTCAACATAGCTCTTTAAAATAGCCAAACTCTTAAGAATCCTTTTTAATCCAACATCAGGGCTTGACTGTTCTCATTCTAGATGAAGCACCTCCACATTCCAAAGGGTACCGCGAGCCTACCTACCGTCTATCCAATTAACAGTACTGTCCGGAGGCAAATTAGGGCAAATTTGAGTGATTGTCAACCGCCTAGAGGACCTTGGGATCAAGTCCAGATTCCGCCGTATTTCATAAGCGAGCTCCTATACTTCTGCTTTTTTCAGAGCTATCTTCGCTCCTTACTTGACACGTGGCCCAAGAACCCACCTTTATGCGGTTATATCCGTTTTTATCGTAGACTGATTGACAAATATTCCTTATTTGCTATAATAACAATGCACTGTGACATACTTGGACATGGCTAGTAGAGAACTGGACCTTTGATAATCGTTCAACAGCTAAGAAAGATGTAACCGACAAAGGCAAACTGTTCGAAAGAATAGGGCGCAAAACCACAGGCCTTTTAAATGGCAGCTGAGTTACCAAAGTTATATCGTGAGTTGCAATCGCCTATTCTTTCAAATAGAGGGAATGGGCTTTTTTATTGGATGATTTGCAGATTGCCAGAATAGCTAGATAGCCTTTCACAAAACTAAAGATTTGGAAGAAAATTTTTAACGAACCTAATTTGTTCTTTGTTATCAGTTCGGTAAGCGGTTAATGCAATCAGAAGAAGGCTAATATGAACTGTACTACACCAATTGGAAACAGCCGTAAAACCTCTAACAGATGGGGATTGTATACCTAAGCAGGACAATCTTGAGATTATGCGTTCTGAAGCTGTCCTGAACTTATATAATCTTTTAAATTCTGCAGAGCCGTAATCTATGGAATTCCTTACTGTATCCTCGCCTCTTATATACACATAGCATCCTTTGCCCTTGGTAAATTTAGGATAATTCCAGGGACAGAAATAGTACTTTTCTCTATACCTTTTCGAGTGAGTGATGGGACAAACATACTTTAGCCTGACTCTTCCTCGGTCCGAGAAGCATCCCCAATAGATCATTTCTAGTCCAGCTATGCAAATAGGTGTACCTTTTTTAGACACTGTGTGATTTTGGTACTTTTCCCAACCGACCCTGCGAGCAATAACAGGTTTTGCGCGTAAGTCGTGGAGAATGGACTTCAGATTTGACTCAGAGTCATAAGCTGCATCACCAATTACGGCTTCGATAGTTACACCTGTTAACTTCTTAAGTTTCTTGATTAGGGGAACGAGGAGTTTTCCTTCACTGACATTGGCAGGCTTGGTCAGCTCACATAAAGGAAGCTCTGAGGTAGCATCGGATAGGACATGGTTTTTATATCCCCAAAAGTAAGTCACTTTTTTATGAAAAGGCTTTAAGTAGTTAATCATAACTCCTAAGCCGGCTTCTGGATCCGCGTGAGGAGGATGTATTTTATCGAATCTATCCCTTACCGAGGTTTTAAGATTGTTTTCCTTGCACTGAACAGGAACAGGACAGGCATCAATGGTAAGATATCTGCCAGAAACTGCTCGAGAGTCTATGAGCTTTTTGACAAGCTCAGCTTCTATCCTCTTAAAGAAAATAGAAGGAGTGTCCTTTAGAAATGAGGAAAACCTTTCTACCGATGGAAGGTGAAAAGGATCAAATCCACATTTAAGGCAAAGAGAAGGGTTATTTAAAAGAGCCCTTCTTAGTTCAGACAAATTCTTTACTCCAGCAGTGCCCATGTAAATAAGGCACTTAAGACAAGATAGAGGGGGAGTTTTTGGTCTACCGGTATTCTGATTTTTCTCGAGGATAGAGGGAAGATAGCTAAATAGAGTCTCAAATTCAGAAAAGTTCTTGACATCAAAAAGATATTCTGCTGACAGAAGAATCCTTTGGTTAGGATTAAAATAATCCATTGTTTTCTCCTTAAAAATTTTGTGAAAGATGAGAATTTTCTTTAACTTTAAATATAGCCTGAAATAGGGTTGAGGTGAAATCTCAAATTCTTCTCTTTCAGATTTAACGAATAGAATTTAAGTTTTTCACTTTTAAAAAAGAAGGGGTTTCACAAAACAACGGGTGAGAAAAATTTCACCTCCACCCCCTCAAAAGGGGCCAAAATTTGTAAAATTCTTAAAAGTTCAATCTCTGAAATGCCCATTTAGTAAGGATTACACAAAGTGGAGATGAAGCCCAAAAAGGTAGGCCTCTGAAAGCAAGAACTAATAAGCCTTTCAAAGTTTCGTGAAAGGCAAAATAGCTAGAAGAGAGGCGGTGAACAATCAAAAAGTATGGCTCCATCTCATGGTAAGTTTCAGATTTTGAATCTAAAGAAGCTAAACAAGGAGGTCAGTAGGATGAAAAAGTTTACGTGTAAAATATCAAGAATCCTGGTGTTGTTGGTGTTAGTCTTAGCTCTCCTTATCTCTGGGGGTTTGGAGGTTGTGACTGGGAGCTCGGAAGCTTCGGAGATAACACGGCGGGAGGGAGTGGAGAACGCAAGGGCATTCGCTAACCTTGAAGTTGTGATAAGTTTCACGCAACCAAGGGTAAACTCAAGCCATACCGAGTTTTTGGAAGTTTTTGGCATCAGCAAGGAAAAGAAAAGAATCCTCGTTGGGGTGGACTTAGCTACCGGAGAAATTGTAAGAATAGTCAAACTGTGCCCGGAGACTGCGATAGGTACGAAGAAAGTGATACTTTCTAGAGAGGCTATCTATGATAAGATCCATGAGTTTCTGAAAGAGAAGAATTTACTAGAGATCCCCGATGACTATTCTTTGGAATCAGCCCGAATATCCTCAGTTGGACCTTGGAAACAATGGGAGCTCACATGGAGGCATGTAGTTAACGATGTAAAGGTAGCACCGGACTTCATCAAGTTTCTGCTCAACCCTGAGACAGGAGAGGTGTTTAGCTACTCCAAGGTGCGGCACGATGTGGTAGCACCAACTGTTCCCAAAATTGCTCGATCTGAAGCTGTAGATCTAGCAAGAGCGACTCTGGGGACCGGAACTTTGAAAGAGTTTGATCCTAAGATGAAAGTAATTGAGGTTAAGTTACATATTGTCTACCCCAATTACTATTTCAAACGCTGGTTCTGGGAGTGGACGGAGCAACAAGCGCTCTCTTGGATTGTCACATTTGGCGACCCTGAAGCCATGATCGATGTTTGGGTAGATGCACACACCGGAGAGATTCCAGGTGGTGAGATCTATGAAAACCCAATCCCGGAGCTCTACGGTATCCCAAATCAGCAGGGGGATATAACAACTATATGGGAGCCAGCATTGGACATAATGCAGTACGATACAACTCACATCTGGCTCACCGATGTTGCAGAAACACAAGTTGTGAATAGTATCCAGAATGAGTTTGTCTTCATCCTTCAGACGCACGGAGCAGCAACAGCTACCGCGGAACGGGCAATTATTAACCATTCAGGGAATTTCGACCAGGATAACTTAACTCCTGATGAAGTCTCCACAAACGATCTTCGATACGCCCTGGTTAGTTGCTGCCATTCTGGTGATGACAGTACTAGAACCGATTTCAAAGACGTTTTCATTACCCAAGGAGCTGACGTTTTTCAGGGCTATGTAGGATCCATAAATCCAGATCCCTATGAAACACAACTTGTCCGCTACCTAGCAGAGGGAAGAACTCTAGCCAACGCCCACAATCTAGCTGTTGCAGCAACCAGTCCCAGTTTTACCATTGTCTTTACTTACAATGTAGGGTGCATGAACCGAGTCCGACTGGCTCCTTTATTGGTTGATGTCACAGCACCAAGTAGCGCATCATGGCCGCGTACTTTCAAGGTATCGGCGAGGGTAACTAATAGGGAAGATGCTCGCAGAACAACTGCGTCCAATGTTTATGCGAAGCTCACTGTGCCCCCTGGTTTTACGATCACAAGCGGAGCGAATCCGCAATCTACTGGGACTCTAACACACTATAGCTCTTGGACAGCTACTTGGACAGTGCGACTAAACCGTTCCACTTCACCCGGCACGTACACCTTTGATGTAGAGGTATGGTCTTACAACCTAGGTGTGGAAGTTGATGACTTTGACAACCCTTATCATAAATTTGACGTTTCCGTTCCTTGAAGACAAACTCTGGCTGGGCACCAATGTCTTCAAGAACGCGACCTTCTTGTTCGTTAAGCATAACGCCACAGTCAGGGGGGCGATGGTTAAGTGCGAGCCTGAGCAAATGGAGTTGATGGAGGATGTAGCCCAAAAGATTCTGAAAAAAATGGATTCTAAAAAAGTCGCAAAGCTTCCGAAGAATATGCCAAACCCAAAAAGGAGCAGATTTCAGAGATTACTAAGTGGGACAGTTGACCGAATTTTTTTGGGGTCATAATAACAAAGGCAGTTGAAAATTTGGTTTTTGAGAGTCGACAAAGGCAAACTGTTCGAAAGAATAGGGCGCAAAACCACAGGCCTTTTGTATGGCAGCTGGGTTACCGAAGTTATATCGTGAGTTGCAATTGCCCATTCTTTCGAAGGAAAGAATGGGCTTTTTGTTTTTGATGGGGAATTGCAGAATACCACCACCAAACGCTAGATGAGGAGGTAAGGCGCAGTGGGCAATTTGGTGAAACGCTCAGTACTTATCCTTATTTTGTTACAGGGACTTCCGCTCTTAGCCACCGAGAGCGAGCTCTTCTGGGGAAGTAGAAATCCTGTCTGGAATAACGACGGGGACACCATCTTCATGAGAGATAGCGAAGGTCAACTTGCACTAAGTCTCATCTACTGATTAGCAGGACAACACCAGATAGGGTAGGGGGAATTTTTGGGTAAATTGAGCTCGCCCCCTATGCCCTAATTCCGACCCCGGCATACAACGAGGAGTGTCCGGACATCGGACTCTGGGTCTAAGTCCCCGCCAATACTACTTATTCGACAAGGCGATGAAAAGAATACAAGAGAGTTTTATAAGTAAACAAACAAGAGCACTGCTTATATGTCTTATTCTATTTGACAATGAGCTCCAAAAATGCTATAATTCGCTGCACTAAACAATGTTGTCCATAGGAGGATAACCAAGAAGACAAGGTATCCGCGACTAAAGAGGGTCACCCGAAAGGCCTTCTGAGGAAAAGGAAATGTACCTACCCAGGTTATCTATAGGTGAACCCATTCTTTCAGAATAGAGAGAATGGGTTTTTGTTTTTTGAATAAGAGAATACGGCTCTCAAAACATCATCTGTCTAAAACCGTCCCCTATGATATGTAGAGAAACTACCATCGAGGAGAGAAAATGGAAACATTGATAGCTGACTATTTATCAAAACTGGAGTTTGGGGAATTGCAATCATTCAAGAACATGGGGGTCATTCCACTCCTCACATCTATCAACGGCAGTCCAAAGTATCTCACCCTCAAGGAAGCACTGGAGAAGAAACTGCTCAATGTTAAAGAGGTAGATGAGGGCGGTTCTGTGCCTGAGCTTAAAGTCATAAACAAAGCAAGAATCTCTGTTCTTCTTCTTGACGGTGAGGAACTGGTGGG
>Ga0315533_1001948_pt1 | contig 14941 bp, 6 predicted proteins | sample SalMarSW160130MG_FD_203081 | JGI IMG/M metagenome (GOLD analysis project Ga0315533, IMG submission 203081) | Salt marsh sediment microbial communities from the Plum Island Ecosystem LTER, Massachusetts, United States - Salt Marsh Sediment SW1601-30 ...
TGCCTACATACCACCACTAAGCCAACAAAAGCAAACCTTGACCCTAACGGGGGTAACAGGCAATTTTCGACCCTAAATCGCGGGGAACTTCAGTTTAGAATCTTAATCGTTTTGCGGGTTTCATTGGTAGCTCCATCCTCGTCTGTAGCTTTTAATGATATGGTGTATATACCATTGTCAGGATATCGGTGGAAGGGATTTCTTTCAGTGGAAGTATTTCCATCTCCAAAATCCCATTTCCAGGCCACTATCTCGCCATCTCGGTCGCCGGACCGATCCACGAAGTGAATGGTATCGAGATCGGTAGGCTCTGGCGGAGAGAATGTGAAGTCTGCCTTGGGTGCTAGGTTAAGGATAGCGATAGCCTTAGTGCCGATATCGGTACAGCCATCATTATCTGTGACGGTCAAAGTGACATGATAAGTCCCATCATCCGCATACCTGTGTGACGGGTTCTTCTTGTTGGAGGTTGTTCCATCACCGAAAGTCCATTCCCAAGAGACTATTTCACCATCTGGATCGCTAGATTGATCCACGAAGTGAATGGTATCGAAATCGGCAGGCCCTGGCGGAGAGAATGTGAAGTCTGCCTTGGGTGCTACATTGGAGACAGTGATATGCTTAGTGATAGTATCAGTAGCACCATCATTACCTGTGACTGTAAAGGTGACTTGGTAAGTGCCGTTGTCCGCATACTTGTGCAATGGGTCCTTCTCGCTGGAGGTTTCACCATCGCCAAAAGTCCATTCCCGGGAGGCTATTCTGCTCTCCGGATCAGTAGACTGATCTTGAAATTGGACCGTATCAAGATCCGTTGGCTCTGGAGGCGAAAAGGAGAACTCAGCCGTTGGCGGACCGGCCTCTGTAACCCTTAAGCTACCAGTGCGTATCTGAGGATCCACAGGGTCACCACCCTCATCATCCATCCTCTTTATGGTGATGAGAATTGTGCCTTCACCGATTATGTTGCCTTGAACTTCTACCTTGCACAGCTCCACGTCAGCAACTCCCGGCTGCACGGTATTGTCAAGGTCATAAGCTAAGAGAGTGATTAAATCCCCATCAGAAGAGATTTCAAAGCTTGAAACCCCATCAAAGACAACAAAGGTCACATTCTTAATTGTTCCTATGTTTTTTTCTGATAATTCTAGCCGAAGAGCATATCCAGAAAGACCATTAGGAAGATAATCCATCTTGATGGCTATGTTGCCAACCTGATCTGGTCTAATGATTACATCACCAGCTGAGATAGTCTGGGATAAGGTTATAAGACTGAACGAAGCTACAATCACAAATGCTAAAGCCGTGGCAATGTGTATCGAGCATCTTGGGGATAGGGAGGCTCTATCTCTACCCCTATTGCTTGTCACAGTCTGATCTGCCGTGCCCATTGGATCTTCCCATCTCGGGAATGTCACCTTCATGATTTTTAGGGCACTTTCCCAACGTGGTTTACCTGGCCTTATGAGGACTGGCCGATCTTCTCAGCTAACCAATCAACATCCTTAGAGTCTACGACTCCATCTCCGTTATAATCGAAAGCCCTGACATGATATTGCACGACGGGTGAAGCAAGACCTTGCTTCAACGCGACTACATCTGCGGCATCCAACTTGCCATTCCCGTTGACGTCCTGGTAAAAGCCATTGCCTTTCAAATCCTTGGGCGGTTGCCTACTATTACCAACTAGGGGAATCGCCATTTTGTATGTGCGGATCCACCCGCGCACGCTCGACTGATCGCAAAGAAAACTGATCAAAAGCTTCGAAAACTCTTGTGCTGTCTTAAGTACTTCTTTTGTCACGGTTATCGAGTATTCTCCGGCCCAACTGGGCACCTTCTGCACGCTTAGCAGATAGGGTCCTGGCTCTTCAAGCCAAAGAGAGTACCAAGTCGACCTATCTACGAGGTCTTTCAGGGCGGCAACTTGAGGAACTCTCCTTGCACTCATTGCCATTGCGTTTTCTTTGAAGCTTTCTGCCAGGTGGTCACCTGTGTCTTTCTCGTTACTCCAGGCTGTGAAAGCATATTCGTGGCCGAGTTCTCCTAAATCCTTTAGCATGTTTACCATGGGCTGTTTCTTCAGGATCAATACCGCCCCTCTGTACTTCTCTGCTAAGGCATCAAGTGCGCTGGTTAATGTTTTGTCAGGATCTAGCTTTGCCATATCGAGGTGGCCCAAGAAATCATCCCCATCTCTCAGCGAATCAGCTATCCCTTGTATATGTTTTGCCAAGGTGACGCTGTCCCAATCACTCCTCTGGGAGGACCAGTATCCTTGCTCGAACCACTGCGAGTAGAGAGAGCTTGTTTTGCTGATCTTATGGAGGGCTGCCTGTAGATCAATTGTATGAGCGGAAAGACAGAAATAAAGGATGGTCAGAAGACAAGTCGTGATCAATACTATCGCCATAATGCCTATCTTTCGAATCGTCATTGCTTGTTTCTACCTCCTTTGTGAGACAATCCTGCTCTTGCCATTCTCTCTAAACCCCGCTGAAGTGGCAATACACAGCAGACTAGGTCTCAAAGCTACTCTTTCTCATTTGAAAAGCTTCGGTAGATCTATGCCCAGAAAGTCTGGATGATGCAGCGCCATCTCCGCTTCCTGACTACCTTGCAGGAATTGATCATAAGCTTTCTCGTAATAATCTAATTGACTGAGGCTACGCAAGGAGAAGTTCGAGGTTCTGCAAAAGGCGGTGATCTTGGAGCTATCATTATGAGAAAAGAAGGTTGGTAGATTCCTTTTGCCCTCCCAAAGCTTAGTTATCTCAGAGTTTTGAACATCTTGAACTCCTACACTATACAAGAGTTGCATTCTATCCCGGCCTGCGAATTCCCTCAGTTTAAGAAATGGTGAAAGGGTAACTAGCGATGCGAGACGCACACCTGGTGACTGGGGGTTGGACAGCTTGTTGTACTCATAAAAGACCAATTTTTCTATGCCGATTCCAGCAAGTTTGGATTCGAAACGGGTGCTCATATATAAACTCAGGTTGTTCTCAAGGGGATTCCATCCCTCATTGCCTTGCAGCGCATAGCTTGAAAGAGCAGGGAAATTCGCGAAGCTATTGAAAAACTTGTCTATCTCAGCCTCAATGTCTTGCTCGATACACATAGAAAAGAAGAATGGGGCATCGTCTGAATTAATGATACTACTTCGAGACAATGATCTGGGATAGGCGATTTCGGCTCTCTGAGTAACGCCGTAGGCCTCCATACAAGCTTTCAAAAAGATCTCCACTCTTTTGCGATTCGTAGCTACAGCTTCGAATGTATCATCGAGCATATCTGTCACAAGGTCATATATCTGAACGTCTAGGTATACTTTGTGGAATTCTGTGTAGCTCTCTCGTAACTTGGTCTTCTTATTACTCAGGTCTTGACCGAGTGCCTCAACAGCATCTATCTGAAGCAGGACCCTCTTCCAGCTTTCAGAATACCATTTATGGAGAACCCAGGCGTAATAAATAACAACTCCCACTACACCGGATATCCATAGCTTGCCCAAAACATTAAGCCTAGGTATTAGCAAAGCTGTGTCTCCTGCCACCAGGTCGCGTAGCAAGAATCCCAAAACGGTTAGAACAATCCCTGCTACTGCCGCCCCAGGAAGATATACGAGCAACCACCAGCCTTGTGCATTCCGATCTTCCTTTAGCTCTGGAAGCTTCCTTTTTGCCTCAATCAGTTCCTGCTCCGTATTTTCCAGAACCTTACATTGCCTCTCTATATTATTCTTTTTCTCCGTGATGAAATCGGAAAATACTTCTTTTTTGAGGTTTCTGTTGCTCCATATCTTCTGGATCTTTTCCAACTTTGCATTCAGCGCCGCCCTAATGCCCCTTTTCTCCGCAACTATCTCTCCCAGCTGCTCTTTTTCTTCTATAAGAGTAGTCAGGCGCTCGCGGACTTCAGGAGACTCCAGATTAGTCTCTTCATTCTCCGAAGAGGTGCTACCCTCCGGTCCCTCTTCTTCTGTCTGTATTCCCTCTGCGATTTCTATGTCCCGTTCTTGATAGACAAGCTCTTTGTGCACCTTCTCTATCTCTTTGTTGAGTTCATCGATTTGGTCTTCAACTTCACGGATCTCCGGTTGATCTTCAATCTCACTGAGTTCTTGACTGATCTTACTTTTTCCGAGGAGATCTTCGGTTTCGTTCCGATAAATCGATCTAACTAGGTCGAGGTTGGCAAGTTCATCAATGAGCGGCTCGCCCTCAGAGTAGGGGCTTTCCTTGCCCTTATTCAATAGCTCGTCGTAAAACGCCAGAACGTACGCTAGGTCCTCATCTGAGGAGTCCACCAGTTCCCTTTCCTTGTTTAAGATCTCATCTAGCTCCTCTTGCTTTACCTCTTCACATCTTGTATTCAGTCTATACTCTATATCTTGCCGTCCCCTCGGGCCTTTCTCATATTCATCGCTTTCACGTTCCAAAGTTCCTATGAAGTCCAGGGCAGATTGCTCCTTCGCGGCCTCTGATCTGAATTCTCTGATTATGGCTCCTCCGTCAGCCTCATGTATAATTCTGCTGGTGAGGTCCTCTAAACCGGAGCTCTGGTGTATGAATCTGCTGACACCCAGCATAACCTTCCTTCGGTCGTGTCTCTTATCATCCCCGGGCAAAACACGGTGCAAGAGGAACTCTTGAATCCACATGTTGGTTAACTGCTTCTTCAAGATTTCCCTTGGGAATAACCTTTGTGCAAACCCTAAGCTGCTGTAGAACTTCCCCATTCCTTTCTCGTCTCGAGATCCTGCTTGGCTAAGTTGTCCGATGGGATCTTGATAGATTATTCCATCGATGATCACAGATGTCAGGGCATCTGCCAGCACAGGTGAGAGCCTTTCGAGGTTGCCTAGGAAGTGTCCTTGCTTATTGTAGGCACTAACCAGCCAAACATGCTTAAAAGGATGCCTGACATCCGGGGTTATCTTAGCTGGGTTGTTCAACCAGTATTCGACCTCTTGCAGAGTTGCATACGCTCTAGCTTTATATAATTGGGGATCGAAGTCTTCCTCATCGCCATCTTTTTCTTTTCCCGCGTTTTGATTTGACTGAAGGATCTCCTTCCCATCAGTTTCTTCAGTACGGTCTACGTTCTCAGAGTGAAATGCAGTCGGAGAGAACAGGTCCGGCATAAGAAATACTCCGGAAAGCCGGACCGGACTATCGCCTGTTGTTATGTTAATCACTCTCACAACATCAAATATCAGGAAGCGAGCATAATGGTCGCAGGTTGGAGAGATAATGTAAACGTCAATCCCTTCCTGCACATCGAAGCCTCTTTCTTGATACAGTCTATCTAGGGCTTCATCTTCCAACACGCTATTCATAGCTAGTTGAAACTTGTCAGCGAAGCGGTCCTCCCGCATGTGAAACTGCTCTATAACATCTTTAGGGGATGCTCTCTTAGGAATTTCAATTTCCAGAATATCTCCATGGGGCTGTTCCTCACCCAGCGCTTTTTTGTATACTACACATAACTCGCGATACAGGAAGGATGGATATGGAAGACTGTCATTCAGGCTTCTGCTCCCAATGGATTCCGTTACTTGCTCTGCTATCTGCATACCTGACTTACCCAGCCCTATGACGATGGCTTTTTGCAACGGAATACTCATCTTGCTCCACTCCCCCAAAGGCTAAGTTCCTGTCTCGTCTAATTCATGTGGTTCCGGAAAGATGTCGGGCAAAATGCTATTTGGACCTATCCAGTCCTTATGAATATGATGCGTGAAATCTCTGTCTTTAACATCCTTCCCTTCAATTTCTAGATACCTTAGCTTGTAATCCTTCAAAGGCCTGAAATGATGTAAGGGTGCAGCAACCCTCAGCCTCAAGAGCCGAATCCTGTTTTTCTCCCAGCTTAGTGCAGGATGCATTTCCTTCATGTCGTTATCTTTCATAATTCTCACGAATGGTGATGCATCAAGTCCCCCTGGACGATCGGGGAGTGCAGCAACATAAAGGTTGGCTATTTTGTTCTTCGCCTCAGGAGGCACTTCAACGGGCCAGTAGGCTCGGGTGTCTTTTATGAAGTTCAAGATCTTGGCTGCGGTCTTTTCATAGCCAGCTTCTGACTCAGCAAGCTGTTGGAAGACATCTTCTATTGTGTCGGCCTTCTTTGAGATGAACTCATTCTTAATGATGGGTCTGAGCCAGCTTATGAAATCATCTAGCGACAGAGTGTTCAGCGCTGTCAATGCAGAAAACCCCTCTCCAGGGATCCTCATCGCCCCAGCCTCAATCTTCTCCTTAGTAGCTTGTATCAGGAAGTTGGTTCCAATGCCAGCCTTGACTTGGTTTATTGAGGGATCCAAGAAGTCCTTGTCGAGTTTCGTGACAAAGATGTCTCCCACAACGGGTGCACGCTTCATTTCAGTTTGATATCGAAATCTACGTTCAAGTTCAGTGAGTAGGGTCTCGAGTTTCTTGAGTTGATCTATATGCAGTCCAATATATCTCCTAGCCTTAATCAAGAGCTCCTTGTAAACTTTAGCGCTAGATGATTTAGCGTTTAACCCTGACCAATCGCGTATCAAGCTTTTGGCTTCAGCTATGGCTTTCTGTACTGCTTGTTTTCTATGTCGCTGTTGGAAGGCCTCGTTAATCAAATCTTCCACGGACTCATCGCGATTCTGCATCTTTGCTTCTTGTGCGGTTAGGTCGCTGATACGTGCTCCCAGGCTTTGGCTCTCGTTCAAAAGATATGCTTGAAGTTCCTCTAGAAAATCTATTGCATATTCTATGCCTTGGCCGGAGTCTAGTATATGTTCTACTTGCTCCGCGACGCTCGACTGTACTTTGGCAACGGCGGAGGTGAAAGCTTCACTTTCAAAATTCGCATGCTTCTCGCACTTGTTGCGGAAATCCGCTACTTGAGTCATCTTCCAACCGATAATCAGGCTAGCATTCTCGGTTCTCCTCCAGGGTTGCTTAGTCTCTGGCTCCGATGCTTGGGCCCGTGGCTCCACACCGAATACATTTCCTGCAAGGTCCTCGATTCGCAACCTTTCTGCCACGTACATATCTAAAGCTTCTCCCACGACCGCTCTCTCAAAATGGCCTGAGAGGAGCTTCTGAATCAGCTCTATCATGGTCTGATCCACAGCGAAATCAATGGTCCTATCAAAGGGCGTTTCTAAGCTTGAAGTGCCGAATCCCATGTAGCGTGGCTTATTTCCCTTACCCTTCCAAGGTTGTTGGTGTTCCAGAAGTGTGATGAGGTCTGGGTAAAATGATCCAGTGCTACCCGTGCCGCTTTCGATCATCATATGGAGGAATAAGCTCGAAGCCATAAAATTCACTGCGTCATCAACACGGTTGATACGGTCTACTGTACGGGTTTCAGTCTCGTCGTCCACAAGGCAGATGTAATCGAAGGGTTTATTCCCTCGACCTCCCCCCCAGGGAATACGTTTGTTCACTCCTGGATAGCTAACTTCAACAGTTTGATCTTGATTTATCCAATAGTCTAACTCCTTGAGAGCGGCATAGCCATTTCCTGGGCAGTAATAGTTCAGTGCATCTTCTCCGAAAACACCGGGGAGTAAGAAGAACCCAAAAACGCGATGGCCCAATCCAGCTATATACCGACACATATAGCCCGTGTCTAAGAACATCCCGCTTCCCGTTCCTCCTGCAACTGAACATACAATGTAGATATCGACCGTCTTATCGCTAGAGATCTCGATGCCCATGTTCTCCGTAGCGATTTCCGCTCTTTTACCGGTAATATCCGCCCAAGCTTTCTCAATCTCGCCGTAGGCCGTCGGGGCATTTGCGAATAAGGCTAGTCGTCCAGATACACGCTCTGCTCCTGTCCCACTGCTGATATCTTGATAGCTGATCATGCGCTCAGGGGGAGCCCAGCTCTTAACAAGATCGTTTTCCCGCACAAACACATCCGGTCGATCCAAGGTTATGTGAAACCCTTCCTTATCTTCCTCAAGGTAAATGTCTTCCTCTTCCAATTTAAGCTGCTGCTTTTGAGGAACGTCTGTGTCAAATCCTAGAATCCTTACGATAGGAGGAACTTTCCCAAACTGCCTCACTAACTCTCTCTTTATGTGAACGGTGGACTTGATACCAGTTCCCCCCAGTCCGATCAAGATTGTCTTTTTTAAGCTGACAGCCATCTTCTATCAACCTCCTTTCGAGATTTTCAACTACCCCACAACCCTACACCATAACACAAGCAGCCGCCAGAAGCCAGGCTACCGATGCTAGGAAGGCCAGCCCCACTGAAATCGGAGGAACTATGTAAATCCACTTTCCCCATCTCCATCGTAGTTCATCGATATACTCACGAAAGCTGTCATATCCCGAAGCTTGATAGAAAATCCAGCTTATGAGAAAGGCCAGCATGGGTAACGCAAAAAACACTAGAGCAATCCATCTTGACAGGCGTTCCATCATTGAAACTATTGGGGAGCGCACACAAAGCCGAAGCTTAATATCTGTATCACCGCTGAGATCGCAGTTTACTCCATTCAAGTTGAGTACTAGATCGTGTACACCGCGGCTAGTATCCGCTTTAGCGTAGACCGAGACTACATCCTCCCCCGATAATACAGTTATCGGCTCACCACACCTTACCTCCTTCTCTCTCTCTTGTGAAGAAACAAAACGCAGAGTATCTTCTGCTAGAGTGTTGGACGTGCATGTCGTTTCTACCCTACAGGAAGTTTCTGTTCGATGAATAGTGGCTTCAATGGGAATCGTAATTGGCTTAGTAGATCCATTCAGCTCGACGGTCGGTCCATCTTCTGACTCTTCAGGATGATACGTGACTGTAGCATTGCCTCCGAGCGTCTCTGTTGCTTCACCGCCCTCCGCAGAGGTGAAAACAGAATCAGAATGTAACTCGAACAGTTTCACGTCCTCATAAGACGCTGGACGTTGAGTCATTTTCACAGTTACCTCATGATCAGCATGGAACTCTTTCCCGTTACGCCGCGGGTACACGGTTACATGGGGGACAGGCGATCTAATCTCTCCGCTTAAGTTCACAGAAAACTGCTTGTTGCCAGCAAAGGGCGGGTCAAGATATGCCTCACCGCTCAATCCATTTATAGCAACCTGTATCCTTAGGCGCCCTGAGGAAGGAGCATCTCTGCCCTGGCCCAAATTGAGACTGACATCGCAAGATGGAGTTTGGCCTGCGCTGGCTGGGTGAATGTTGCAGATGAGCTTCTCATTGAGAATCTCGACGTTGTAAGGCACTTCGAATTCGTAGAAACGCTCAAAGCCGTGCGTAAGTGGGCCCTCTACGCCTGAACTAAAGTAAACGGTGTCGCAACCGGGCACGGCCAGTCTCCATGTTCCTGATTTAGTTCCGGGAGAGATGTCGGACTTCACCCGCAAGGTGAACTTTTCGCCCTCGATGATGCCAGACATATTTCTGTTGCCATCCTCATCATATAGCTCAAGGTCTTGAGCATAATCCAACACATTTAGCTGCTTCTCCTCCTCTCGCCAGGACCCCACATATTCAACGGTTACGATGAATACCTTCTCACCCTTATGAAGGATGCCGGGCTTAAAGTCCTGGTCCGGGCAAGGTTCACGAGAACAATCCTTTACCTGAACGTTAATCAGCGGAGGGCGGAGAATAAGAGCCTTAAAAGGGACTCTCCTCTTGCTCAACTCAACAATCCCTCTGTCTTCATCTGAGAACTCGAACTTAACAACCCCTTCGATCTTATCAGGCAACTTCTCCCAGTCTGTGAGTGATAACGGCTCTGGAACGTCGACGTTGAAAACCAACTGTAAGTTCTTGCTATCTGCAAACGGAGGAAGGATCTCTGCCGGGTTAACTTGCGCGCTGATGGTAACCCCAAGTGTCTTCAACTCACCACCCAACTCCGCTACTTGTGGTATGAGTTTCCCCCAGTTAGGCGCATCTGTGCCCAGTCCGAATTGAAGTTCCAAATTACAGCTATCTTCATGATCTTTCTTAAATACCTGGAGGTTTGGGCAAACAAACTCTTCATTTTGAATAGTGATGACAAATGGGACATCGAACGCATACTCTTTATTTGTATCTTGAGGATAACGGCATTCTTCAGCAAGTTGAGCCGCTTGAGCACTGCAATACAAGTAGACTCCGTCAGCGTCAGTTGAGGGATAAAGCCACAGTTCTCCTGTCTTGTGACCGGGGGCGATATCCCGGTGCACACGCAGAGTAAATCGCTCGCCATAGACAACGCTAGATTCGTTCAGGGTGCCTTCTTCATCGAACAACTCAAGGTCCTTAGAATCAAATCCCACTTTCACACATTTCTCTTCTTCGGCAAGATCGGGGCTGTACTTCAACGAAACGATGAATGCCTCGTCGCCCTTATGTAATACTCCAGGCACCAGGTGCATTATATTACACCCTCCTAGAGAACAATTCTTTACATCTGCCTCGATCCACTTTTCTCTATACTCCAGGTCAATTGGTATCTCAGCTGTCTTAGATATCTTTGGGCCTTTGTCCGAAGGTATCTTAAAAACCTTCAGATGATCCCCTTCTAATGGATCATCATATTCAAATTTTAAGAAACCATCGGTGTCACGGCTGTTTATAAGATCCTTTTGTTCTTTTAATGCTGAGCAACTGGGTATGGTGAGCACCAGATCAAATAGGCTTCCTTGATCTGGTGGGAGTATTTGCGGAGATGGGATCCCAGGAGTCGAGCCTTCTTTGACAGTGACTTTGAGCTGACCCCAATCCCAATCTTCAGGTATACCGTCAAGCCGAATAGGGCCCAAAACCGCGGTGAAAGAATCACTGTGACTCTGGTCAGGCGGGAAACACAAATTGGGGAAAGTGAATGTCTCCCGGTCAAACTTCAAAACGGTCAATTCATAGGGCTGTTCAAATTTGCATGCATTATTGACCTTCAGGTTTGCGCAATCCGGGTTAGGGAGGATCGTAACCGTCCCTTCATGCGGGCCAAGCTCAAGGTTTGGCTTAACCTTCAAATAAAGGGTTCGGCGAGCTGATTCGCCGAATGAAATCACATCACTAATCGAGTTGCCTTCCTCATCGATTAGATCAAAATGATCGTGCTCATAATCGATCCTTACCGTTCCCCGTTTGTCTGATGTTTCTCCGCACGCCGTTTCGTAACTTAGTTCTAGTATGTAAGCATCTGTCCCTTTTGACCAAGCGACGTTTACGTTGGGTACGATAGGGACCTCTCTGCTTAGGAGTGGAAAAGGAAGTTCCTGACCTTTCCCCCTTTTTATCTTGCCATCGATTTTAATCTGCACCGTGTGGGACGTATCACACGCAACGTCCAATGTGAAGACAAGAACTTTCTCTTTGCGATCATACGTGAACACCGGGGCGAGTTCCGGCTGAAAAGAAGGCTCGTAGGTTGGTACAAAAATCCCCTTTTCTTGGTCCCACTCGAGCCTTCCAATTTTCTTAGCATCAAGTAAGACGGTGGCTTTCAATGTATCTATGTCGATCTTCTCGCACTCTTCCCAAAGGATCCCTTCCCGGATCCCAAGCTTCTGATCATCATAGTTGAGCCATGCTTTTAGAGTTATCGTACGGCGTTCCTCTTTGTATTCCGCGTTCGGGGGAGAGATCTCTACACTGAGCCTATCCTTAACGTCTCTAAGTATCTCCTTTACTGTCCATACCATCCGTGGTATGCATTGTTCCTTCTCTGTGATGCGCCCTCCTGTCAGATCGGCAATGTCCCCAAGCCAAGCTCCACCAAACCCGTGAATTGGGATAAACATCGCGCGGATCTCACTCTGAAGTTCCCTGTACCTCCCCAGAATTGTCGGAAAAGTACAGTATCTACACCCTAGCCAACAGAAAAGGAACTCACTTACATAATCACGAAAAGAGGGCTTAATGCTGAGAGTCTGGCTCGTATCTGAAATCAGGAAGAGGAAGTTCTTGCTGCCAGAGTTAGCTTCGAAAGCATTTAGAACCCTGCACAAGGTAGCTCGTAGTCTTTCTTTTCTCTCAGCAACAGTCGTTCTACGATGGGTTTTTCCAAAGCAATCTGTGTGGATGTCTAATCTCAAGAAAGGCACATTGTCCGGCGATAATGAACGCGTCTGGAAAGACACAATATCTGACTCGTCGTCGAAGGAGAATTTCATGATCCGAACACGAAAATCAGATCGCGAACTTCGAGCCTTGTCAACTAGCTCTTCCAGAAGTTGGTCTGCCCAGCTTCTGACCTCTACAGGTGTTTTCGTTCCGAATACTGACGTTTTAGCCGAGGTCTCATCCAGGAGGACAATGACAAAAGTGGGTTCTTCTTGGGAGGATGCTGTAAGGAAGTTGGTAGCGAGGAGAAGCACAAAACACAGAACAACATAAATCACCCTCCTTACCATGCTGCCTCCTTCTCGAAGCCGGTGCCACTCTATTTCCTACCTACGCAGACCTTCTCTTCTGCCCTGAAGCGGTCTTATGGGATCGCAAAACTAAATAGCCTTGCGCTTCCCGGTAGCACCAAACTTACGCAACTCATTCAATGCAAGCGTTCCCCCCTTACTACTACCAATACTCAAGTATCGCGCATTAGGAGACTGAGTGTCAAGTCAAAGAGTTATCTCATGCAAGATGAGCCTGAACGGTGGTTCAGTTTCTCACGCGAGGTGGGTATGAGCGGAGGGAAAGTGACCAGATAGCCATGTAATTCTGGGAACACAATACCTATTTCTTCTTTGGCTTCCTGGGGGTCGTTTTTTCAACGGATACCTGAGGATTCCTTCTACAGTCGTAAGGAACTCCCCATTGCCACAAAGCCGCCCCGTCCTGGTGTGTTGGCGAAGCATCTCGATGTTCTCAGGGTCACTGACAAGGAACCTATACCAGTTATCGCTGTGGTTGCGGAACGATAAATCTGACAGTGATACCAACGATAAGAGTGTATCCCTCTTTCTGCTGTATCAGCCCCGGAATGGACAGTCGGCACGCAGACTCACTTCCTCACTGGTGTGTTCCGTTCTTTCGCTGTTGCCAGCACTCCAGCGGGCAAGCGAACCTCACTACCTAGCTTTGGACACATGCCCTTGTTCACGGAGTGGATATTTACTAGTCTGGAAAGGGGTGAAAAGATGGATGCTAACGCTACCTCTGGTCGGTTTACCGGGTGGCTTACAGTATGAGACTGCTTTGGTTTGCTCTTCTGGCATTATCAGTTGTGTTACTCCTCTCTGGGTCTGACGTGGATGTATCGCCTTCAGAGGCATCGCACGCCGGCAAGATCTGGGGCGAATTCATCTACTCAGGCATGCCTTTATTAGAAGAAGTACCTCCTCAATGGTCTGGCGCAGGCAGGTCTGCAAGCACAGAAATAACCATTTTATGGCGAGTTCGTCTGTGCGAATTTAAGAGTGCCATAGCAACACATTCTGTGCGCTATTGGCTGTTGCAAGTGCTAAAGAGCGATGATTCACTCTGCTTGGAGATCTGGTACAACCAACCGGGTCACTTCACTCGTGGGGTGGATTACAGCATCGTAGAAGAAATCTATGACTTTCTTATAGGTCAAGGCCTTTACGGAAGAGTCTTAACCAAGCACGAACCAGGTATTGATGTGGACAAACCCGAAATCTTCATTGCTCAACGAATACACCCTGTAGCGGAGAGATCCGTCCCCAGCGGCGTCGTCAAGTTAGCTGAGGAATTCCTAGCAGCGTGTGTAAGAAGGGACCAAAGTGCAGTGGAACTATTCAGCGCGCGCGTCAGACAAACCTTTAATGATGAAGAACTCCAGTCCTTCATTTTGGGAACTTCCAATCCCCATCATTGCTGCTACTTCATCCACTCCATTGCACCATACCAGGATGGTTGGACCGTTGTTGTTTCACTCTTTGATCACTATACAAACCACAACCTGGACCTTGATCCAGAAAAGAACCAGCGTGCATTTCACGTAATTGGCGAAGGTGGAAAATATGCCATTGATAGCCTGCCTTACGCCAAAGAGGAGATCACCCAGCTAGTCCAAAATGGCACGGTTTATTCTCTGCGCCTCTCAAAACTGTATTCTTGGGGTAGTTGCTCTCTGCCAAGGGGGTACACCTTTTCCATTTATATTAGTGATAAACTGCTTTACCGGGTTGGAGGCTTTTGGCTCTCTGTGGAGCGAATCGAGGACGTCACAGGTGATGGTTTGAAGGAGGTAGTTCTCAGAAGGAGTATGGGAGGTAATTGTGTTGGCTGCAGCGACTTCTACGTTTTGCGCCTGGCGGGAAGTAAAGTCACCCCACTGTGGCCCGACAAGAATGTGATATGCCACCACGACGACTGCGGCTGCGAGGGGATGTTGAAGGATCTAGATGGAGATGGGATTCCCGAGCTGCTCACAACAGACACCCGCTTTGGGTATTGGGGTCCGCTCTCTAGTTACTGCACAGCTGGTCAGCCCTATGTACCAATAGTCTATAGCTGGGATGAAAGCCACTATCGCTATGCCTCCATGCGCTTTCCCGAGGCCTATCAAGATTTTCTTGGGCGGATTCAATCGACTGCACCGGAGGATGCCAGAAATATTGATCCTCACGGGGAATATGGAAGCCGCGTGTATTCCCTCTTCTCTGAATTAGTACAGCTCATGCTCTGTTATGATCATATGGGGATGAAAAAGGAAGGATGGGATGAGCTTCAGAGACTAATCCAAGAGTGGGACTTTACGCGAATATGGGATGCTTATGCGATTGAGCATGAGGAATCTCCGTTGCATGTCTATCTAGATGCTTTGTACAAGGAGTTTTCCGGTGTCGCAATGCCCCCTGGCTAACCTTGCTTTCCAGCCGATGCCGAACGAATCAAGAACCTTGTGGCAAGACTACAGGGAATCATCAAGTTGAATGATCGGGATGTTAAATCACTCAATAACTCAATCACTAAATGGACTTATGCAAGCCCGATCCGCCTGGCATGCGCAACAAGGCCGGCCTGGGTG
>Ga0315533_1001951_pt1 | contig 14933 bp, 14 predicted proteins | sample SalMarSW160130MG_FD_203081 | JGI IMG/M metagenome (GOLD analysis project Ga0315533, IMG submission 203081) | Salt marsh sediment microbial communities from the Plum Island Ecosystem LTER, Massachusetts, United States - Salt Marsh Sediment SW1601-30 ...
CCGATGAGGAAGGTACACGATATTATATCCGTATTGACAGGGTAACTTACAGTGATGGTTTACATTCTGAAGATGTTCCCTGCGGTGTGGACCTATGGCCGACCGAAGCGGATGGTCTTGGCAAATCGCTTTCTCGCAAGGCGTCGAGTTCCTATGGCAATGACGTGGCCAACTGGAAGGCGGCTGCGCCATCACCCGGCGTTGTAAATCCGTAAGAGCCTATCTAAAGATAGGGTAAGTAATTGCTGATAAAAGACTGGAAGTAATGAGAGTGTTGGGACTCGAACCCAAGACCTACGGCTTAAAAGGCCGTTGCTCTACCAACTGAGCTACACTCCCTAAACAACTTCTGAGAGTCCGTACACTAACAACTTTCTGTATGGATTGTCAATTGTTTTGCCGCCAAAAAAAGAAAAATGCCTTATCCGAGTGGTAATAGTTTTCAAAGCATATCAAGCAAACTGTTATAATACTCCTTATGAGCAAAGGGGATTTTGATATTCGAATAGGCACGTCGGGATGGCATTATGAGGACTGGTCGGGTCTGTTTTATCCTGCCGGGCTTCCTAAGAACAAGTGGTTCGAATACTACTCCGAGCATTTTGATACCGTCGAAATCAATAACACTTTTTACCAGCTGCCAAAAGAGAAGACTTTTGAGAATTGGCGAAAACAGGCACCCAAAAATTTTCTCTTCACCGTAAAGGCCAATCGATATATCACTCATATAAAGAGGCTGAAAGAGCCGGAAGAGCCGCTTGAGAGGTTTTTCGAGAGGGCTAACATATTACAGAAACATCTTGGTCCTGTTCTATATCAATTGCCGCCGAGCTTTCATAAAGACCTTGACCGGCTGAAGGATTTTTTACAGGTCTTGCATAAAGAGAGAATTGCGGTTTTCGAATTCAGACACGAAAGCTGGTTTTCACAGGATACTTATGAGCTGCTGAATAAATTTAACGCTTCTTTTTGTATTCATGATTTGGTTGGTATCCCGACTCCTCGTGTAATAACGAGCGATATCATTTACGTTCGCTTCCACGGCCCAACGGGCAGGTACGCAGGCAATTATTCAAAGTCCGCCCTGCAGAACTGGGCTAAATGGATAAAGGATAACCTCAAAGGCAAAAAAGCCGTCTATGCTTATTTCAATAATGATTACCACGCTTATGCCGTCAAAAATGCAAAAACACTGAAAGAGCAATTTCGTGGTTTGTGAAGCGTAAAGTGAAATACGAGACACAAATCACAAGAGGATGTTTAGCCCTTTTTGGATTGCGTACTGTTGGGCGGATTGGAATTCTTCGCGGGTCGGTCGGCGGTTTATTCTGGTGTGCTCGAAGGCCCTGAAACACGGCCGATACTGGTCCATTACATTGATTGTGGTTTTTGGACTAATTTGCTCATTTAAAAAGTCAATAATCTCGAAGCTGCCAGCCAAGTTCTCCGGCAGTACCAGGTGCCGAACTAAAAGGCCGCGTGTGGCTACGCCATTTTTTGTTTTGAGGTCGCCTACCTGACGATGCATCTCTTTTACAGCCTGACGGTTTACCTGTGGGTAGTCGGGCGCGCTAGAGAGCTCCTCGGCAACGTCGGAATCCGCATACTTCATATCCGGCATATAAATATTTATGAGACCTTCGAGCAGTTTCAGCGTTTCCACCGAATCGTAGCCGCCCGTGTTGTAGACAGTGGGCAGGCTCAAACCTTTTTCGCGGGCCAATTCGATTGCCGCGGCAATAGCCGGCACGACGTGCGTTGGCGTAACGAAATTGATATTGCAGCAGCCATACTTTTGCAGGCCGAGCATAGCTTCAGCCAATTCTTCAATCGTTACTGTTGTGCCGTGCCGCTGATGGCTGATATCGAAGTTCTGGCAAAAGATGCAGCCTAAATTGCAGCCTGCGAAAAATATGGTGCCTGAGCCTCCCCTGCCAACGAGGACGGATTCCTCGCCGAAGTGCGGGCCAACTGAACTGGCGACGGGCAGAGCGGCGATGCCGCAAAAACCGGTCTGGCCTTTGGTGCGGTCAACTTTGCATTGGCGCGGACAGAGCGTGCAGGGATTCATTAAATCCCACAGCTTTTGGGCGGATTCGCTAAAAGAATCTGAATTGGTTGGCGATGATGCCATAATCGGCTAAATAACCCCCCAATAAAATTGGGCGGCTAAACTTTTTAGATAAGAAGTTCCGGTATTACCATCCACTCGATTTGCCACTGATTTTCTTTAGAGGAGCTTAAGGCCACGATGCCGCCCTGCCTGAAGGCCACTGTGTCGGCGAATTCGCGGCCGGTTAAAAGCAGTGATGCGAGCTTGCCGACGAAAGGCAGATGGCTTACAATCATTGTGTCCTGCTGCGCAGAGGCAAGCTCATCATTTATCGCTGTAACATCGTCATTGGGGGCGAGACCATCGCGTTCGATTTTTTCTTTGTTTATTTTGATGACTTCAGCTAAAATCTCCGCTGTCTGGATAGCTCGCGTTTTTGTGCTGTGCCATAGATAATCAACGGACAAGTTCAAGGGTTTGATGAACGCAGCGACTCTTTGTATGTCCCGGCGGCCTTGGTCGCTCAACGGACGTTCGGGATTGACGTCCTCTGAAACTGCTTTTGCGTGTTGAACAAGATATAGCTTCATTTTGACCTCCTTTTCCAGAGTTTATCGGATTATTATAGCTTGATTATCCTATTTCACAAACGATGATGCAAGTGCTTGGTCATTTTGCGCAAAACACAATTTAGAAAGCGGAGCGTTGACAGGTGTTTCGTTAAAGGATAAGATACCTATTTTACAAATAATCAGGTAAGCTAAGATATGATTGATGTAACGTTAATTACGGGTGATGGAATCGGGCCTGAAATTGCGGAGGCTGCGCGCAGGTGCATAGACGCTACCGGTGCCGACATAAATTGGGACATAATGGAAGCGGGTGTGGAGGTGATGGAGCGGGTTGGTACGCCCCTGCCGGATGCTACTGTAGAATCGATTAGGAAAAACGGAGTCGCATTAAAAGCGCCGATTACTACGCCGGTGGGAAAAGGCTATAGAAGCATCAATGTACATCTTCGCCAGACGCTTGATTTGTATGCCTGCCTGAGGCCCAGTAAAAGCTATGAAGGCGTGCGGAGCCGATACTCAGGCATTGACCTTGTGCTCGTGCGTGAAAATACCGAAGACCTTTACGCAGGTATCGAATTTGAAAAGGGCAAAGACGACACCGCCGAAATTATCAACTGGATAAATAAGCACAGCAAACGGCAGATTGGCGATGATGCCGGCATAAGTATAAAGCCTATCTCGGTCAAAGCGACGGAACGGATAGTTCGTTTTGCGTTTGATTATGCGCGTAAGATGGGGCGGGAAAAGGTGACATCCGTGCACAAGGCCAATATTATGAAATTCAGCGACGGATTGTGGCTTGATGTGAGTCGAGAGGTTGCAAAGCAGTATCCTGATATCGAATTCGAAGACCGCATCGTTGATAATATGTGTATGCAGTTGATTCAGAAGCCTGAGCTTTATGATGTGATTGTGCTGCCGAATCTATATGGGGATATTATCAGCGATTTGTGCGCCGGTCTGGTCGGCGGCCTTGGGATGGCACCCGGCGCAAACATAGGCGAAAAAGGGGCCATCTTCGAGGCGACGCACGGCAGCGCTCCAAAATACAAGGGCCAAAACAAGGTCAATCCCACGGCGTTGATACTGAGCGGCGTGATGATGCTGAGGCACATAGGCAAAATGGCTGAAGGGGACAAGCTGGAAGCTGCTGTTGCGGCTGTGATTGCCGAGGGCAAAAACGTAACATACGATATGAAGCCGGACCGCGAAGACCCGACCGCCGTCGGCACGAGCGAAATGGCTGATGCGATTATCGAAAAAATCAAAGTATAACCGCACACATTTCTGCCTTATACTTGAAATGTTGCTTTCAAAGCATTCAAAGGACAAATCGATGAACATTGGCCGGTTTCCTGGCGTATATTAGGGTACTTTCCGGCCGATGATAATTTGTCGAGGAATGAAATGAAAAGACAGCAAATAAAAAAGTTTATTTTCAGGACCTGGAAACAGTGGCGAGGCATTATTTTTTTCATAGTCTTTGTGGTAATCCCTGTCAAATCGAGTCTGGCGGATTGGAACTGGGTGCCTACCGGCTCGATGAATCCCACTATACTGGAAGGCGATTTGATCTATGTGGACAAATTGGCGTATGATTTGAGATTTCCTCTTACTTTTTATCGGCTTGCCGAATGGTCAGCTCCCGAAAGAGGTGATATCGTGGTTTGTTTTTCACCTGAGGATGAGACACGATTGGTCAAGAGGGTAATTGCTGTGCCGGGGGATACAATCGAAAGCAAAGGCAATAATCTTTTCTTGAATGGCCAACCGGCCACCTATACTAAACTCGACTCAAAAAACACAGAATATATGTCATCCGGGTTGAAAGGACGCAGCGTATTGGCGACAGAAAATCTGGATGGTCGTACTCATGCGGTAATGAGCATTCCTTCGGTCCGGGCGTTGAGGAATTTTGGGCCGGTCACTGTTCCGGCGGACCATTACTTCGTTATGGGTGATAACAGGGACAACAGCAGGGACTCAAGGTATTTCGGATTTGTGCAAAGACAGGCAATCGTCGGCAAAGCGAGGGGAGTGATTGTATCGTTCGATATTACCGATAAGTATCAGCCGCGATTGAAAAGGTTTTTTGACTCTTTGAATTAGCCGCTTTTGGTCGAAGATATAACTTTTCCGGGTAAAACCGCATTTCATTGTTTTCTCCCTTACGCTCTCAGGTTGATTTTCTTTTTTGTGGCAAAAAAGTGAAATCCCGTGTAATCTGTGCGAGCTAAAGCCGCGAATATAATCCACGTTTCACAGGAATGGCGGAAATAAAGGATTTGGTGAAGGATTTTATCGTTGAATCAGGATGCTTATCGCAAATTGGTTTCAGGTGAAAGCGGCGGGCTGGGAGCAGTGCTTTTGCGTTTTATTTTAGGAATCGCTGCCCAGGTATACCGGGTTATTATCTGCCTGCGTAATATTTCATATTCCAAAGGATGGTTGAGGATACATCGAGCAAAAGCAGTGGTTATAAGTGTCGGTAACATAACGACCGGCGGGACAGGCAAAACGCCCCTTGTCATCCGGCTGTGCAAGCAGATAATTTCAGATTCCCAATATCAGATTTCAAATTCTCAGTGTGCGATACTTACACGAGGCTATAAGACTCGTCGTGCGTTATGCGTGATGCGTCGTGCGAAAAATGGACGCCGTACGCAATACGCAATACGCAATACGATAAATGAGCCGGCCATTCTTGCTGAGAGCTGCCCCGGGGTTCAAGTAGTTGTGAATCCTGACCGTGTTGCAGGTGCGGCGGAGGCTGTGAGCAGATTCGAAGCAAAGGTGCTCATTATGGATGATGGATTTCAACATCGCCGATTGGCCAGAGACCTTGATATCGTGACAATTGACGGCACGTTGCCATTCGGCTATGGCAAGCTCCTGCCAGCGGGATTGCTGCGTGAACCTGTCGATTCACTGAAGCGGGCTGATGCCGCTGTTATTACCCGATGTGACCAGGTTGATGAGGCTGAGTTGGCTCAACTCGAAGTCAAGCTCCGAAAGGTAAATCCAGAAGTGGTCGTCGCAAGGTCGGTGCACGCTCCTGTTTGTGCGAAATCTATAGACAACAGAGAAATCAGCCTTGAGGAGTTGGAAGGCAAAAAAATATTTGCCTTCTGCGGGATAGGCAATCCTGATGCGTTTTTAAGTACGGTCGAGGCTCTTGGAGCAGAACTTGTCGGTTCGAGAGTTTTCGATGACCATTATCATTATACGGACGAGTGTTTGTCTGATATTGACGAACAGGCCCAACGTCTTAATGCAGAATTGATACTGACGACGCAGAAAGACTGGTTTTCGTTTCCATCATCCGCGATGCCAAATGCTTGCGAGGAAGTAAATTTTGCGTATCTGGCGATCGAGCTTTGTTTTATTAGCGGGGAGGATAAAATAACACAGTTGCTCAAAGACAGATTGGCGGGTAAAATCTAAAAAAAGAGAATATAACATGCATCTACCGGTATAAAAAGGTGGTAGTAAAGAGTAGGTAGTCCAATAACAAAGATGTACGAAGAGCTGCTAAAGACGGTAACGAATCTCGGCTCGCCGAAAGTATTACTCGTCGGTGATTTTATGCTGGATGTTTATACCTACGGCGATGCGCTAAGAATAAGCCCGGAGGCTCCCGTGCCGGTACTGAAGGTAACCGATACCGAGTACAGATGTGGCGGTGCAGGCTCAGTCGCGGCCGACCTTGCGGACCTGGGGGCAGTCCCTTCCTGTCTGGGCGTTATCGGTGACGACCTCAATGGTGAAAAGATAAAAGAGGAATTGACAAACATTGGTGCTGATATAAGCGGATTGCTCACCGTGATGGACCGCCCTACTATCAGCAAGCAACGACTTATCGGGCTGGCACAACATCGTCATCGTCAGCAGTTGATGAGAATTGATGAAGAAACCACAGAGCCGTTGGCTGATGAACTGAATGAGGCGATTTTGCGGGCGTACAAAGAGAAGTTGAATAAGGCTGATGTCGTTTGCCTGCAGGATTATAATAAGGGCCTGCTCAGCTCGGCGATTTGCAAGCAAATGATACAGATTGCAAACGAGGCGAAGAAAAGAGTTCTTGTTGATCCGTGCCTGGCCAGTGACTATTCAAAGTATAGGGGCACTACAGTCATTACGCCGAACCGTCAGGAGACTTCAGCGGCTGTTGGTTTCGAGATAAAGACCGAAGAAGATGCTGCCAGAGCGTCAGAGATATTGCTTGGAGATTTTCAACTTGAGGCTGTGGTGATTACTCTTGATAAGGAAGGCGCATACGTTAAAACAAATGAAGTGAGCGAACTGATACCATCGCGACCTCGCAGCGTGTATGATGTTACCGGTGCCGGCGATATGGTTCTGGCAACGCTCGCGATAGCATTGGCGGCTGATTGTGATTACAAGACGGCCGTGCAACTCTGCAACATCACTGCCGGCATAGAGGTAGAAAAATTCGGCGCCGCGACGGTGTCTATTGAGGAAATTATTAACGAAATCGTAAGTCAAAATCGGGGCAAGAGCGGCAAGGTGCGTTCGATTGATTCTTTGGTATACGAGCTTGGCTGGCATCACAGGCAGAAGGCCACTATTGTTTTTACCAATGGCTGTTTCGACGTGGTGCATAGGGGGCATACCGAGTTTTTGAAATTCTGCAAATCGAAAGGCGACATAGTTGTTGTCGGGCTAAACAGTGATAGTTCAGTAAAGACAATTAAAGGGCCCGACCGGCCAATTAACAACCAGTATGACCGAGCCGCTGTTTTAGCTGCATTGGAAACGGTCGATTATATTACGGTATTTGATGAGCCGGACCCGCTCAACCTAATCAAAAAAGTAAAGCCTGATGTATTAGTAAAAGGTCAGGATTGGGCTCAAAAAGTTGTCGTAGGTCGGGAATTTGTCGAATCTTACGGCGGCAAAGTTGTTCTTGCGCCGCTTGTCGAAGGCAAAAGTTCAACTAAGACAATCGAGAAAATAAAAGCATTAAAGGATTCTACTGTTATAATACATCGAAAAACAGGTTCATCAAAGAAAAAATCATAATGGACGAAAGTATAAGAACCCAGATTGTGGAGGTGATAGAGACGCACAAGAGGATGGTTGCCGAACTGCAGAAAAGCGGTATTGAAACCATTGCTGCTGCTGTCGAGGCAATAGTGAAGTCACTGAAACAAAACGGCAGGATTTATATCTGCGGCAATGGAGGTTCGGCAGCAGATGCTCAACACATAGCCGGCGAGCTTGTGGGTAAGTTCGAGCGCAAGCGCAGAGCATTGCCCGCAGTCGCTCTGACGACCGACACATCCGTGATAACATCGATTTCCAATGACTGTCGTTTTGAGGATATATTTACCAGGCAGGTCGAAGCTCTGGTAAGAGAAGGTGATATTTTCTGGGCAATTTCGACCAGCGGAAGCTCTGCGAACGTTATTGAGGCCGCTCAGTTAGCTAAAGAAAGGGGTGCGTGCGTACTGGCTTTTACCGGCAGGATTGGCAGTAAGCTGGAGGCAATTGGCGATATTTGTTTTTGTGCGGATGGTTCGACGGCACGCAGTCAGGAGATTCATCAGCTCGGCTATCATATAATATGTAAACTTGTTGAACAGAGTTTTTTCGAATAATTTAATCGAAATACAAATTGGAAGAAATATGTCTAACAAAGCGATATTCATTGACCGGGACGACACTTTAATTGAAGACCCCGGCTATATCAGTAATCCCGACCAGGTTAATCTGCTGGACGGTGTTGCTGAGGCCCTTATCGAGCTTCGAGCCATGGGATATATGTTGATTGTTGTCTCTAATCAATCGGCTGTTGCACGTGGAATTGTCAGTGAAAAGGTTCTTGGTGAGATTCATGACCGTCTAAGTCAACTGCTGAACGAAAAGGGAGCGTATTTGGACCGGATTTATTACTGCCCCTTCCATCCCGACGGAGTTGTTTCAAAATACCGTAAAGAAAGTGACTGGAGAAAACCCAATCCGGGAATGCTGTTGGCCGCGGCCGACGAAATGGATATAGACCTTAGCCAATCCTGGAGCATCGGCGACAGCAGCAGTGACGTTGAGGCAGGTCTACGAGCCGGCTGTAAAACTATATTAATAAGCCGACTTTCGCAGTACAAATCCACATACGGTGGACCATCCGAGCCCAAGCCCGACTATAAGGGCGTAAATATGAAGGAGGCGGTAAATATCATTAAAAAATATCACCGCTCATCCAATGGGGTAAAAGTTCCAGTTAAGCCGGTCCCGGAACCTAAGCCGGTCCCGGAGCCTAAGCCGTTACTAACTCTTAAGCACAAACACAAACTAAAGCTGAAATCCCAAATCAAGCGGGAATTGCAAACTACTGAAAAACCAAATCAGCCGCAGGCAAAAGTAAGCCAGGTGGAGCAGGAAGCTGTCCCTGAGGGGACAGAGCAAATGCTCAGCAGTATTCTGGGGCAGCTAAAAAGTATGCAAAGGGAAAATATGTTCGGTGAGTTTTCAATAATGAGATTTGTTGCAGGAGTATTACAGATTATTGTACCGTTTTGCCTGCTGATAACAGTATGGCTGTTGATGAGGCCGGACAGGCAGGACAGTCTGGTTTTAATCTCGCTTGGATTTGCTATGGTTCTACAGATGATGTCGCTGACCTTTTATATTATGCAGGGGCGAAAATAGTGAGGCCTGAGGCGCGAAGCATATATCGTGATGCGGGATAAGAGATGCGAAATGCAAGAGACCGGAAACGAGATTTTAGCCTGGCTTCCTTCACCTTTAGGTGATGCTGTTCTTTGTACTCCGGCCTTGCGAGCGATACGTCAATATTTCAAGTCTTCCGAGATTACATTTTTTGGCAATCCTTTCGTTCGCGGGATTTTGTCGCCGAGCAGCTTGAATAACAGGTGGTTGGAACAACGTACGAAAAATCCGTTTGCGATTGCAAAAATGCTCCAAGGCCACAAATTCACGCATGCGATTCTTTTCAAGAATTCTTTTGCTTCGGCCCTTGCGGTTTTCCTGGCAGGGATACCATCACGGATTGGTTATGCTCGTGATAGACGGGGATTTTTGCTTACTGAGAAGCTGTATCCGCCAAAGCTGCCGGATGGCAAATTGAAGCCCATTTCTATGATTGATTACTATCTTGCGGTTGCTTCCCGGCTCGGTGCGGATACCACTGATAAAAATCTTGAGCTTTCCATCCAACAGCAGGACAGGGAAAAAATTAAAACTAAATTGCCGCAAGTGGCCCAGTCCCAGGGTCCGGTTGTTATTATCGTCCCCGGGGCAGCAGCCGGGCCAAGTAAACGCTGGTTCAGCGAAAGATTCGCCCAAACAGCAGACTGGCTGATTACCAACTATAACGCTACCGTCTTAATATCTGTGGCGCCCACTCCTGTTGAAAAGCGAATTGCAAAAGAGATTTGCGAATCGAGCAGGCTGTCAATGCAAACGCAGCAAAACGGTATTGATAATAAAATCGTCAATTTGGCGGACAATCCTGTAAGTTTTGGCGAACTAAAAGCCCTTTTCGAAGCCGCCGACCTGGTCATATCAAATGATACAGGACCACGGCATATAGCTATCGCTCTGCGGCGTAAAATAATCAGCCTGCTCGGACCCAATGACCCTAAGTGGACAGATTTCGGCTATGAAAATGAAATTCGAATAATCGGCAGTGCACCCTGCGCTCCGTGCGACAGACCGGTCTGCAGAAAATCAGAACATTTGTGTATGCAGTCGATAACGGTAGAGATGGTTTGTGACGCCGCGAAGAAATTACTTGGAAATAGTCACCAGGAACAGTGACAGATATGCGAGAGCAAAAATTCATGGAAATTTCACAATCATCTTTCGTCGACCCTGATTATAAAGCGGCGTTTGGCGAATTGAACTTAACTTCAATCGATGACATATTTGCTTTTAATGCAGGCACAAATTTAGCTAAAAACAATCTTGCGAGATACCGTACGCGTTTGCAGTTTGAAATAAATTCGCCGGCTGTTACGGTCTTTTTGAAACGATATGACAGACCGCCGATTCTGGTCCAGCTAAGAAGCTGGCTCTCAGCTCACAGGCGGGTAAGCTGCGGCGTTTTTGGTTTTAGCGCAGCAAGTGAGCTGGCGGCGGCGGGTATAAATACCCCGAAGACTCTTTTCTACGGCGAGCAATGGGGAGCTTTTTTTGAAAAAAGAAGTTTTATAATCACCGAACAACTTCCAAATGCCGAATCCTTGGAACGAAAATTACCCGATTGTTTCAAAGGCCCGACTACGGTTGAAAAATTGAAACTACGGAGAAGCTTTATTACCCAATTCGCCGGTTTTATAAGAAGATTTCACGACACTAATTACCGCCATCGTGACTTGTATTTTTCACACGTATTCTACAGTAACGACGGCGATTTTTATTTGATAGACCTTGCAAGGGCCTTTCAGCCGATTTTATTTGGCCGACGATTTCGCATAAAGGACATCGCCCAGTTGTATTATTCGGCACCGGCAAGGTATTTTTCGAGAACCGACCGGCTGCGTTTCTACATTAGTTATGCTGGCCGGAATAAGCTGACAAGGAAAGATAAAGCATTTATTCGCAGAGTAATGAATAAGGCCGGGCGGATGGCAAGGCACGATGCAAAGCACGGCAGAGAAGTCCCATTTGAAAGCTGAGGATATTCGGCTATAATTGAGCGATGAAGAAGAAAATCGCAATCGTAATAGAACGTGCAAATATGATGCTGGGGGGAGCGGAACGGTCGGTGTTTGAGCAGGCAGCCGCACTGAGCGCCCTTGGGTTTGAAGTTGACATACTTGCGGCCAAAGGCCAAACGAATGCCGGCAGCATTCGCATTCTGTGCCGGAACAACCCCGGAAAGCGCGCCTGTTACTTTACATTTGCAAAGGCATTAAAAAAATATCTATCGGAAAATCACTATCATTTGATTCACAGCGTTTTACCCTTTGATTTTGCCGATGTCTATCAGCCGCGTGGTGGTACGTATGTTGAAGCCATTTTGCGTAATGCAGCCAGTTATCAAAACAGGCTTCTCCAATCTTACAAGCAAGTTACAGCTTTTGCCAACTTTCGCCGAACAGCGCTCCTTCGTGCTGAGCGGAAGCTGTGTATGGAACCGAATGGACCAGTAATTGTCGCAATTTCTCAGTACGTTGCGAAGCAGTTCAAACAGCATTATGGCGTCGCCGATGAGCGGATAGTGGTTGTACCTAACGGCGTAAAAATTAAAAAACGGGTCAACACCGTTGGAGCTGGTAAACTTCGCACCCAAATACTGGCTCAACTTGGTCTTAAAGAGGCCGACAATCCGGTTCTTTTTCTGTTTGTAGCGAATAATTTCAGGCTTAAGGGGCTGGCTGTCTTAATAAAAGCAATGTCTGTCTATAGTGAATCGGCGCGTAGTAAAACCGGTCGACAGGCCTTCTTAGTTGCAGCCGGCGGCGGCAAAACGAACAAGTACCATCGGCTCGCACATAGGCTTAATCCGTCTATGGCGACGAGAAAAATCATTTTCTTAGGACCTATCAGGCACATTCAAAATGCACTGTCTATAATCGATGTAGCTATCCTGCCTACTTTTTATGACCCGTGTTCGCGGTATATTCTCGAAGCGTTGGCGGCCAACAAGCCGGTAATTACCACCAGATTTAACGGAGCAAGCGAACAGTTTATTAATAATCGCCACGGCAAGGTAATTGAACAAAGTGAAGATGTCTCGGCTTTAGCCGAAGCCATTGGCTATTTCACGGATACGAACAATATACGGAAAGCATCGGAGGCAATTGTTGCTGATAATCTCAAAGAAAAAATTTCCATCAACAGAGCTGCTGAGCAGCTAATTTCTGTTTATGAATCTATATTACAAAGGAAAAACTAAAAGACAATGAACACTGTCTTCGTACTGGCTGTTTTACCGGCATATTTGCTTGGCTCGGTACCGTTTGGAGTTATGATTGCCAAGGCCCACGGCAAAGACCTGCGCAGAATCGGCTCAGGCAATATCGGAGCAACCAATGTTGCGCGTGCTCTTGGTAGAAGATGGGCCTACATTTGCTTTTTGCTTGATGTGCTTAAAGGCCTGGTTCCCATGTTGGTAGTCAGAGCCCTGGTAGAAATGCCCAGCCCAACTCCCGGCCTGCTTTTCTTATGGCTCCTGGTCGGTTGTGCTGCAATTTTGGGCCATATCTTCCCTGTATATCTGAAATTCAAAGGCGGTAAAGGCGTTGCAACCAGCCTTGGCGTAGCATTTGGCCTTTGGCCGTACTATACAATTTGTGCGTTTTTTGCTTTTGTAATATGGGTAGGGGTTACGCTGATATGGCGATATGTCTCGCTTGCTTCGATTACTGCTTCTGTTGCTTTTCCTCTTGTTCTTGTTTTAGCAATAGTGCTCATACCGAGGTGGGATTTTGGTAATCTTTGGCCGTTACTTATCGCGGCGACGGCGATACCGCTGATGGTTATTATCCGACATCGAGAGAACATAAAAAGACTTATCGCCGGAACCGAAAACAAGGTCTTTAATCAATGAGCCTCAGCCGTGATAGCGCCTTGTATAGCAAGTTTTCAAATAGTTTTATATCCAAGGTTTGTTATTGCGAGGTAGTCGAAGGCGGCCGCATCAATCTGCGATTTACGAAAGATTGAGATTGCTTCACTTCGTTCGCAATGACGGAAAAGTAGAATTCCCGAAATAACACCCATAGGCGCAGTAAATAAATACAATTATATTAATCATCCGTCCGGCTCTTCAGCATACGGACTTTGTCATCCTCTATCAGCTTGCCGGTGGTTTTGTCCCATTTTCGTGTGCGGTAACTCAGGCGGTGCTCGCCATGACAATCTGTGCAGAACTTTTTACCCTCGCCTAATTTTGCCTTGGGATGGCAGCTCTTGCAGAAGTCGTTTATTTTTTCCGGTGGATACATAATATCTGGAGGTGTAATGTTATCTTCGTCGGAGCAGTGGGCATCGCAGGCGCCGTGGCACTGCTCGCAGCTGATGTTGGCCCGTGCGTGTGTAACAGCCAGGACCTCGTCCGAGAAATTTATATGGCAAACTTGGCAGCGGCTGTTGTCCGCAGCCGGTCCCGTTCCTTCATCCTCAAGCAATAGAGGTGGGTCTTCAAGCAGCAGCGGCTGCTCCTGCTTCTCCTTGACTTGTTGTTCACAGGCCACTATCGCTACAATTACTGTTGTCAACACGAGTATCCACAAACAATTCCTAAACTTGCTCACTAAAATCCCTTTCTTGTAAAGTTTATCCGGTTAGCACTAACCTTTGCACTATATATCAAAGCTTGTCAGTCTTCGATTGTTCTTACACGTACTCCCAGTTCTTCAGCCACTGGTAATTTGCCGGCAGGTTGGCCCACGCTTCGTCCATACTCTTCTTTAGCTCCTGTGCCTCGGCAATGTCCAGTTGTCGCCGCTCCTTTACAGCTTTTGCCATATTGTCCACCTGATGTGGGCTTATGAGTCCCGGTATCGGTGCCGTGATTGCGTCGTTGCATAGAATGTAGCGGATTGCGAGCCTTGCCCTGTGGTCGTCCTCTTCGGCGTGAGGGTCGTTTGGCGAGCTGCTGCCTTTAAATAGAGAATTACTGGCAAAAGGCTTGATACCGAAGACGCCTATATCGCACTTCTTGACAGCATCGAAGAGGCTCTCTTTCGGTGCGACATTGCTCTTGGCCGTGTACGGGAACAGAATCACCTCAAGCTGTGGAAAGTATTCTATCATCATTTTGTGCCACCTTCGGTCGTGCGAAGAGATGCCGATGAATCGGGCCTTACCTTGCTTTTTGGCTTTTTCCAGGGCCTCGACAAGCTCACACGATGTATTGAAGGTGTGTCTGCCGCCGGGCTCAAAGCAGGTGATGCGCCACAAATCGATATACTCCTGTTTCGAATCCCTCAGTAGTTCGTCGAGGCTCTCCAACAGCTTATTCGCCGTACGATAGTTTCCAAAACGAGGCTCCTTCGCTCCGTGAGACAGGGCCAAGTACATCTTGTCGCGTCGCCCGGCCAGGGCTTTACTGTATGCTTTAACCTCGTTGTCCCAGCATGCGTCGATATAGTTGATGCCAACCTCTATACATCGGGTGACGACATCGCGGCGGTTCTCATCAAAGTCCTGGTTCATCACGTTGACGCGTTTCCAGTGGCCGCCGAGGCACACGGCTGAGACCCAAAGGCCCGTCTTGCCCAGCCGCCGATACTCCATGTCCGGATTGTAACTCGGAGCTTTCCTGATGGCTGATTCAGTGCTCGCGCTCAAGCCCCGGCTTTTGCTGGACATTGCAC
>Ga0315533_1001957_pt1 | contig 14904 bp, 13 predicted proteins | sample SalMarSW160130MG_FD_203081 | JGI IMG/M metagenome (GOLD analysis project Ga0315533, IMG submission 203081) | Salt marsh sediment microbial communities from the Plum Island Ecosystem LTER, Massachusetts, United States - Salt Marsh Sediment SW1601-30 ...
TATAAAGTTAGATATGAAGGTAGTTTCTTCAGTTTTAGAAGAGATTATTAGTGAGATGCCAGAATTAGTTATCCCGGAGAGAAGAGGGATTATGGATTATATAAATATAGAACATGATTATTATGAAATATGGGAAAGGATTCTAAAAAAGTTAGGAGAAGAATTTGTAAATATTTTAAAAGAGACCTCATTTTCTCAGGTAAAAAATACTGAGCTAAAAGAAGATTTATTGAAGATGTTGAAGGTGAAGTAAAGTAGGAATTGTTTAGATATATTAGTTCTATTCAGTAATTTAGTAACTTTTTTCGAAAAATTATACCTGAGATTTGTTACCACTTTGTATAAGTTTTGAAAAGTTTTATAATAAAGAAGGACTTTTAATAAAAATGTAGTATAATAAAAAACAGAGATAATTAAAGTCACTTTTTTATAATCTAACAAGAAAAGAATAAAAGAAAGGATTTTATATATAATTTTAATAAATTTAATATTGTATCCTGTATGAAGGTAACAGAAGAGACTTTTTCTTTATCAAGGAAAAGAGCCGAAGGGGCAAGATACTAAATGTATCTAAACTTTCAGGCAAAAGGACCGTTATCGGACAGAAATCTGGAGAGCTTTATACAAAAAAGCACCGAAGGGGCAATTCCTAATCTTTAGGAAAACCCTTACAGAGTTTACTTAAAGACATGTTTCCTAATTCTTTAGGAAGAATCTTTCAGGCAAAAAGACAGAGTAAGAGAGTAATATAATTATTTTCTTATTCTGTCTTTTTTTGTTACATAGTAACATTTTAGAATAGTGCATTAAGGGAGAGTTTAATTTTTTGAAGTAGATATATCAAATGTTGATACTAAGCCACTTTATTAAATAAATAGGGAAGGTGTGCCAAGTCAATAATTCGGTAACTTTTAGCGGAAGAAGCGCCAAGAAGTTTTATATTTCTTACAGGGTGAAAGTCCCTATTGGGTAAGTTCTAGCCAACCACCAATACTGAGTGTTGCATCAAAATGGGTAACCACCAGATGAAGCGTACACCGGGAAACAGATAGGCCATAGGGAAGACCGTACTTCCTAAAAGTTAATTATACAGCCTTGTAAATAAAGATTAATGCAGATGGCGACGTCGTTTTCCCAACGGAAGCCTATACAAAAGAATCGCATCATGGTGAGATTCTAAAGAGGGTCTGTCGGGGTTAGGGGCTGAGGAGTTTTTTAAAGAGTGTGTCCTTATTTTAATGAACTCTAAAACCCTTATTTTGCAAGACTTTCCTGAGCACGACAGGAGACGGTTTTAATTAAAAAGTGGTAAGAATAGAAAAATGAGAAAGCTGATTTTTAGCAAAATAAGGGAAATAGATTTATATAGAATTAGATAATTAGCAGTTTTTATAGGAAAAAATAACAAGGTTCTAAAACGCATAAAATATACGGGTTTCTACGTTTTTTTGTGATATGGGATGTTATTAGTGCTTCTAAAATAGGGAGAAAATGAGTCAAAAAAGGGCTAAAAGCTCTATTTTTAACAGCCTGAAAGTCTTGCAAAATAAGGGTTTCAGAGAAATATTGTCATAGCAGCGTTTTTTGAGGTGGTCTAAGGTGATTTATCATATTTTTTAAAATAGGAGCTTAAAATGGCTTATATTAGATGTAGGAGAAAACCCTTACTATATAAGGCTTTCAGGAAGGTATTTTTTCACATATTTCATACATTTTTACCATTTGTAAGTAAATATAGTTAGTTTTAATCCCTCTGTCATTGTTTTTGAAGAAAGCGAGGCAATCTCGTATTGCAACCATTTTTTTAAAAAAAGAAGGGTTTTTAAATCTTTTATAGTAAAAATTATAATCCCAAAGTGCAACTGCAACTAACAGCAAGTTCAAGGGAGATGTTTGAGTACTCACATCTCCCCAAATTGACCGCAAATTGTTGAAATTATAATTGATTTCTTCTTTTAAAATATAGTATTATAATAAAAATACAGTCTACTTCTTGAACTTGCGAAACGTTATATGAAATGCTCGGCAAGAGTTTTTGAAAAAAATTAATCGAGCCATCCGTGGCTTGAAAGCAAAAGTCTTTTAAGTGTGATTTACTTAGATAAATAGGAGATGTATATGAAACGACAACTACTCATAAATCGGTATCTTCTTGCTAAACCTAACATTATTTTATCAATTGGGTTTTTAATAGTTATTATTATCGGTGCCTTGGGTGAGGTATTTTACTGGACTAAGATACCACTTTCCCCTTATTCAAATATTATCGGCGGAGCTATTGCTTTGGGCGGATGGTTGTTGCATATATATTGTCACAGAATTCACAAACAAGCACATAAAAAATCGCAGCAAATAGAGAAGGTTGTCACAACCGGAATATTTCAAAAAATACGCCATCCTATGTATTTGGGAATAATTCTCGCGTTCCTAGGTATGGCCATCGCCTGGGGAGTTATATGGATGCTTGTGCCATCGGTCCTCTTTTCTATGCTAGCTGTTATAATCGCAATCAAGGAAGAAGAATTCCTTCTGCAGAAATTCGGCCATCAATATGAAGAATATATGCAAAAAGTGCCTTGGCGGTTTATACCAAAGCTCTTCTAAAAACGAAATAAAAAATGAGATAATAGGGTCTATAATTAAAAAAAGTATTTTATAACTATAGAATAATCTGAAAGATGAGGATAGTCAAATAACTTTCTTTATGCAAAAATAGAATAAATGGCCAGAGGAGCATTTGTGGCTATTGGAGTCTGTCGAAACATAGGATATTATATCCTGGTGACTCGACCTGAACTGCCGGATGTTCCTCTGCCTCTTGCCAAGTCTAATGGGAAGATGCCTATAAAAAGTGGCTATTATAGACAGGATATCGGATAGGGGCAAGGTCATAACCCTTAAGGAGGAAAGAAAGATGAAAAGACTATCCGGGGGAATCGATGTAGGAAGTGGATCTCACCACATAATAATCTTAGATGAGGAAGATAATTTTCTTTACAACCAGAAGGTAGCTCATAAACTTAATGAATTTACGGAAAGTATAAAGCTATTTAGAAAGATAGAGAAAAAAGAAGGAGGAAAGATATCCTTCGCCTTAGAGGGAAAGAACGGCTATAGTAACCCACTTGACCGGATACTACTGGATCAAGGGTTTACCCTCTACAATGTAGATAATTTAAAATTAAAAAGATTCAGGGAGGCCTTTGCCGGTGAATGGAGAGATGATGAAAGAGATTCTCTCATGCTCTCCAAGATGTTGAAATTAAAAGACTATATAAATAGTGAAAGAGAGAAAGTATTCATTAAAATAGAGAAATCTTCTCTTATAACCGAAAGCCTGAAGCTCCTCTCTCGTCATCAGCAGACTCTAATTGATGAGAAGGTAAGACTTGTTAACCGGTTAGGAAAGAAATTACTGGAAGTATGCCCTCAAATATTGGAATCGGGTAAACTGAAGAATAAAAAGATCATAGCTATTTTAGTAAAATATCCTGATTTTTCTAAATACAAAAGGATTACTCTCAAATCACTACTGAAGATAAAAGGAATAGGAGAAATACAAGCTCCTTTTCTACTTAAAAGGTTAAATCATATAGAGTATATGCCTGGCTTAACTGATATCTACAAGACGATCATCTTATCTTATGCCCAACGTATCTTGCAATTACGAGAAGAAATTGAGGATATAGACAAAAAATTAGATGAAATAGGAGAAAAGAGTAAAGAGGTTAATCATTTAAAGACTATCCCCGGAGTGGCCACTAAACTGTCCAGCAGATTAATCGGAGAGATCGGAGATATCAATCGTTTTCCTTCCGAGAAACAGTTGGCTATCTACTGTGGGGTAGCCTGTGTAAATAATGACTCAGGAAAAGTAACTAAAGCCAAAGCAGTCTATAAGGCTAATAAAATATGTAAACAAACTTTAATTACCATGGCCGGAGGTAGTGTCCGTCTTAGCCTTCAGTGCAAGGTTTATTATCTAAAAAAACGGGCAGAGGGGAAGAACCATAATCATGCCTTACGCTGCCTGGCCCGGCAATTAATCAAAGTAATCTATAAAATGCTAACTGAAGATAGAGAGTATATTGTTAGGAAAGAGTTAAAGAAGGTTGCATAAAAAAGTTTAATATTATCTTGATTTTTCAGATGGGAAGTTCAGGTCTTGCAATATAACAAAAGATATAGCATATTAGCAATATAGATAGACCATGCCTGAGCGAGATCTTTAAATTCAAGGAACATATGAGACTTATCTCCGGTTAGGTAATATTATAGAAGCTATATTAAAATATATATTGGTGTACATCATTCTAACGTGAGCAGGGTAATTAAGAAAATTAATAGGAAAGATGAAATGTGATATTGCAAGACCTGACCCTATATTCACTCGGCATGAACTGCGGAGTTTGTGTTAGTTATCTGGCGATGAAACACGACCTTAATAAGCAGGGATTTAGAAAGAAATACTGCAGCGGCTGCCTGCCACGCGGTAAGAATTGTACCTTCATGAAAAATAAGTGTGATCTGCTCGGGAAAGGACTTGTTCGGTTTTGCTATGAGTGCGAAAAATTTCCCTGTAGTCGGCTGAAAGCCCTCGATAAACGATACCGCACCAAGTATCATATGAGTATGATAGAAAACCTCGAATTTATCAAAGAGCATGGCATCGAGAGGTTCCTGGAAAAGGAAGAGGCAAAGTGGCGTTGTCCTGAATGTGGCGAAGTGATATGCTGTCATAACGGACTGTGCTTGAATTGCAGTCTCGATAAGCTGCGTCAGAATAAAAAGTACCGCTGGGATGAGGAGTAGATACCACAGACCAATCCAAATTTGTGACAGGAGACGGTTGTATCAGCTCAATAATTCGTTAACCTTTAGCGGAAAATCTATAAAAAAGATCTAAAAAGAAAATTAGTAAATAGGTGTCTGTTCCTATTATTATTAAGGTGTCAGATTTGAATAATTCAGTAAATATCAAATAATGGGATATTTCTTCCAATATAAAAATTTATGCGATAAGTCTATCAGTGAATGATTGTTTTTTAATTACTTATCGTTTATGGCTGGATTGGATTGCCATGCTGTTTTTATTTTCCAAAAGGGAAAAGGCGAATGATGAATAAAAATAAAACGGTGGAACTTAGAATCTTAAAAACGATGCTAGGGGTGTATATTATTTTGGCCATTATTCTTGCAGGATTAAATTATGGCTATGTCAGCCAGGCCCCTCCTTCGGTAGGAGCTTTTATCACCTGGCTTTGGCACTTTTATGAAAATTGGATTAAAACCCTGTTTATCATGATAGGCAGTTTTCTTACACTGAGAATCATCGGGACTTCTCAGCGTTCGACCATGAGAAAGAGAAACCTGACAGGCTTCATTGTCGCGGCTTTGGTCGTCCATATTGCAGCCCCGATTTTCTTTCATAACCATGAAATATATTTTTTTGCCATGCCTCTGCCATGGACGACAACACCTTTACAGTTTTTATATCCGGATTCTTCTATCTATCTGAGCCGATATCCCCTGTGGGGGACTGCAGGTATATCAGCTGCCCTAATATTTTTTGTTTGCGTCAGCGTGATTGTAATAGGCGGGACCTTGCTGTTTGGTAGACGGTGGCAATGCTCGACTCTGTGCCTGTTTAACGGATTTGCCTCTGAAGTCTTTGCTCCGGCATTTCCGCTGATTGGAAAAAAGAAGACAATGACGAAAAGTATGCTTAAAATTTTTACCGTATTGCGATGGGCATTTCTTTCATTATCGCTGTTTTTTACTATTTGGTGGATTCTCTTTTTATTTGGAGCACAGGTTTTCGGTAAATTTCAGCTAATCAGTCAAATTGAAAACTATAAATACCTCAGCGCTGAATTATTAATGATGATGTTTTTCTGGGTAGCTTTTATTGGCAGAGGTTATTGCTACTATTGTCCGCTAGGAACAGTTTTATCTCTATTGTCAAAATTAACCGGGCAAAAAATTGTGACGAATCGATCAAAATGTATCGAGTGCAATCGATGCAATATAGCTTGTCCTATGTCAATTGATATTAAGAGCATGGCTCAAATCGGCAAAGTAGTCACCAACTTGCGTTGCGTTGGCTGTGGTCATTGCGTGGATAGCTGCCCTACAAAAACACTGGGCTATTCCACAAAGTTTTTAGATTGGATTCATAAACATTAGATTAGGAGATGAATAGATATGCTGACAAAAAGAATGAAAATATGTATTGCTTCAGGAGCTGTTTTGGGCGTGATATGTATTGTTGGAGCCTCGATAAGGTCAGGTTTTCAGAGTGATGCTTACTTGTTGTTTGCTTTATGGTACAATCGATTGATTATGGGTTTGGTGATTGGGTTGGCTGGTGGAAACCTGGGATGGCCAAAAATAATTGGCCGGGGTGCACTTTTTGGTTTAATCGTTTCTTTTGCTTTTTATAGTTCCACAGGCTTTAATGATGTTGTGAGTTTTCTGGCAGGTATTGTATATGGTATTATTATTGAGTACATTGCATTTAAATATAATGATTGACGGGAATTCATATAGGGTCAGATACTGTTGCGAGGGATGGGTGGAGGCAACTAACTATAGAAAAATCAATCAAGCCTATAAAAGTAAAATTATTGAAAAAAATTAAATGGATTGCAAGAATTACTGCAACAATAATGTTCCTGTTTGCTTTTCCATTTTATATTGGATATGGTCTTCCGTTCCCAAATTTATCTTTATCATTGATAAAAAAGGAGCAGAGTGCGGGGTGAGCAGAGTGCGGGGTCAGGTCTTGTAATATCACTTTTCATCTTCTCATTTTTATTTTTTTTATCGCCTGACTCATTGTAGTATATTCACGCCAATATATTCTGCTATCTATTTGTTATATTGCAAGACCTGACCCTCAGAACTGCACAAAGTGAAGCCATTAAAGATGTTGCTATTTTCTAATTGTATTAAGATGTATTCATCAGAATCAGTTAAAAGGGGGATTGGTCGATAATATTGAATAATGCAACTGAAGCAGTTTCCAGGAGTACATTTTCGAAACAAAGATAGTCAATGTTGATTTTGCACATGCACTATTTAATTAGATAAGGCAATTAATGTTAGAGAGATAGAATATAGAATTGCCTTCACTTCACAATGAGCAGGTAAAAACACAAATTGGGATTTTGAAATATTTAAAAGAAATGGATGAAAGTTTTAAATAAGATAACAATTCCGCAAAAATAAAAAGATGGGTTTTTTTTTATTTATGATGTGAGAGGATAAAAATGAAAATACTAAAAGAATCAATAGAAATCAAAACAACCCCTGAAAATATATTTGAATGGTTTGCTCACCTTGATAAAAATTATGTTTCATGGCATCCTGGTCATGTAGATTGTCGCTTCCTCAAAGGTATGACATTTAAAGAAGGAACCATCCTTTATGCTACAGAATATCTTCACGGAAAATTGCATCATCTCAGATTTCAGATTAAAAACGTAGAAGAAAATAAAAGGATTGATTTTATAAATTTATTTCCTTTATCAATTATTTCTCCCAAGGGTTCATTTATCATAGAAATAAAAGGAGAAGACTGTATCTTTTCTGCAACACTTTCCTTTAGATTCGGCTGGCTGCTTTCAATGTTTGCCAAAAATGAAATTGAGGGAATCAAGATACACATGAAAGAAGAGGGCGAAAATTTGAAAAGGTTATTGGAAAAAGAGAAAGGTACCTGAAATATAGCATATCATCAGCAACACTAAATAAAGAACAAAAGATGAAGTGAATGGATGTTTCAAAATATTTCAGTAATTGAAAGTATATTCATCAAGACAATTGTTAAAACTAACAATATTTATCGGTTATAAGAATTTTCCTGCTTTATAAAAAGAATCGTCCTTGTGTATCTTGAGAAAGAGATATAAGATAATATAAGAACGATAAATTTCAAAATATTTTCCTTGCAAAAACTAAATGAGTAAATAATCTAAAAAATCAACTCGAGGAAAAGTCAATCTGATTGATCATATAAAGAGCCTAAACAAGAGGTAACCTATTTTAATATTTTTAGAAGTAGGGGGAAAATGAAAACACTCATTATTTATCATTCTTTTCACCATGGTAATACTGCGAAGATTGCAAAGGTTTTTGCAGATGAACTGAATGCCAAAATGGTCAAGACGGAAGATGTGGAAACAAACAATTGGGATGAATATGCATTGATTGGTTTTGGCTCCGGAATTTATAATGGCAAACATCATAAAAGCATTTTACAGTGTGTTGAGAAATTGCCGGCAGTCAAAGGTAAGAAAGCCTTTGTATTTAGTACCAGTGGCGTTTTAAGAAATTACAATAAATCATTAAAAGAGATGTTAACAGCAAAGGGATTTCAGATAGTGGGGGATTTTGCCTGCAAAGCTCTCGATACATTTGGACCTTTAAAGCTTATTGGCGGGTTAAATAAAAGCCGGCCTAATGAAGAGGATTACCAAAAAGCGCGAGAATTTGCTCAAGGCCTTTTACAATAAATGTCAGGTGGACAGCACTTTGACAAGAATTTATTAACTAATTCAAGCTAAAAATAAAATCCAAAGTGAATTTTTTTCCTGCTATAATTCACCATAAGAGAAAATAACAGTAGGGTATCTTCCTGAGTAAGGAAACCTTGAATGGTTTTCTTAGCATCTTGGCAGGAAGGATTAATGGCAAGACATTTTTGTAGATGATGAAGGTCATGAAAAATTAATTTATTTAATGGGAGCCTTATTTGACATCATAAAAAACTGAGATTTTTAAATATTTAAAAGAAGTAGAAGGGAATGATTAAAACAATGGTCCGGATTTACAGGATTCTAAATAGATTTGTAGTATAATGAAAATTATAATAAGATAGTTATTTTAATCCTTATTTTTATATTACATACACATCAGGAACACTAGTTAATGATCATTAGTTAAATGAATATTGCTACTCAAAAGTCATTCCATTAAATCTACTAATTTTCGTCCAATTTTAATAATCTTCTTCCATTATTTATTTTGAGTAAAAATATTTTTTGCAGGAGGTTAGAGGAAGTTATTGTAATTTAAAAAAAGAATATATGATAAAAAAATATCCCTTGAATAATGAATTTCGATGAATCAGGTGATACGGGAAATAATTCATCAGGTATATAAAAAATTAAAATAATCTCTTGTTATTAAAAATAAATGAATAGTTGATAAAAAATTGTTTTATAGTTTAGCGCAGAATGCATTATTTTAAACATACAGCAAAAGTAAATATTTTTTCCATCATCTTTTTAGTGTTGAGTCAAATGTAATCTAAAGATAAAAGAGATTGGAGATATGAAAAGTGGGGATTTATTATGTCAAAAAAGAATAATTTTCTTATAAAGGTAAGCAAGAATGGTCCTTATCTTATATCGGGTGGCATACCCATGTTTAAACAGATTATCAAAATAAACGAGCGGGGTGAGTCTATCGGTTGGATTATGGGAGAAAAGTATCCCGGATATGAAAAATATGCTCTTTGCAGATGTGGTCGTTCTAAAAACCATCCATATTGTGACGGTACTCATATTAAAATAAAATTTGATGGTACTGAAACTGCCAATAGGGAAAGCTATTCAGCGCAAGCGGTAGAAATTGAAGGACCTGAACTGATACTTTGCGATGTAAAAGAACTATGCGCTTTTGCACGATTTTGCGATGTGGGTGATAAAGCCTGGAATCTGGTTAAGAATTCTGATGATCCGGAAAAGAAGAAATTGTGTATAAAAGAAGTGAATCATTGTCCTTCCGGAAGATATACCCTTATCGACAAGAGAACTGGTAAAAAGATTTTATCGGAATCTAACCTTTCAATTGGACTTATTGAAGATACAGCTGAAAACATTAGTGGTCCCATCTGGGTAAAAGGTCCAATTCCGATTGAAGCGGCAGACGGTTTTAAATACGAAATTCGTGAAAATTATACACTTTGCCGATGCGGTCAATCTAAAAACAAGCCATTTTGTGACGGGACGCATTCTTCTTGTCATTTTTCTGATAAACATTCTGAAAAATAGTAATGTGATTAAAATATATTGTTTAACCGGAGCTTAACCATGGTAGAAGCCTGTACCTTGAACTTCCAATCAGTTTAATCATCAGGCAGGCTAACGGTGAATCGGTTGATTTAAGTTCAATACCTGATGAAAGAAGACCAATTAAAGTTGCTGTAAATGTTGGTCATTGATTTTATTACCTTGTATACTGATACAAGTTAGAATAAAAACAATCGCTCACCTGGCAGTTATACTTCAAATAGCGTCCATTCAATCTACTTAATTTTCACAAAGTATAAGACATCTCTTTTGAGGTGCCTTTAATTCATCTATTACACCTATTTTCTTTTAGTGAATAGTGCGCAACACTTCACATGTGTGGCATGGGGAATGTCATGGGGACCGGTTGTGCTAACTCAATAATTCGGTTAGTTTTTCTAACTTTTTACAAAGGAACAGAAATAGGAGTGAAATCTTCATTATTAGCAATTGAATAATTTTTTAAATATATAAAATAACAATACATTTAATTTAAGATTGAAGTTGATAATATTTTATATCACGTGAGGTGATTAGATGTACTTAGCTGAATTGCGTGGTAAACTTTCTTCCAGAGTGTAAAGAATGGAAGATAGTTTAACTTCGAATGTTTTCTCTTTTTTCAAATATTCAAGCAGAGAAATTTATCTTAGGGATTATTTGGATAAATTAGGTTTCGAAATAACAGTTAAGGATGCAGAAGAAGCAGAGTTTAGATTTTGGCCCCATTACGAAGATGGTACCGAGCCGGATTTAGTAATAATTGTGGGCAAATATTATATATTATTCGAAGCAAAGTATTATTCAGGTTTTGGGAAAAAATCCGAAACTACTGATGAACAGTTAATACGAGAAATTAAAGGTGGCCAGCTGGAGGCCTTTAGCTACGGTAAAGAATTTTACCTAATTGCTATAACCGCAGATTATTATTTTAAGAAAGATAAATTTGAAGTAATCCTACCAGATTATGAGGAATGTTTTGAATGGACCAATTGGCAGTCGGTCTCTTCATTTCTTGATAATATTTTAAGTAGTAATCCAAATATTAAAGGATCAGAACGAGATTTTTGTCTAGATTTATACAATCTCCTTGATAAGAAGAGCCTTAGAAGTTTTCGAATCCAATGGGAATCCAATGGGGTCAAGTCTTGAAATATAAGAAATAATAAGATGATATATTTATCCCATGACCAGGCCATTACGTATCTAATTTCCCGGTGCATTCTGTCATATCACCTTCCGGTGAAACGTCAATTGGTGCACATTATATTAATGGTAATGATTTACTACTTGACACTCGGTTATACATGGTAGTAGATTAAATTTAAGTAGAATTTATCAGAGATAAAAAATATCGTGAAATTTGATTGATGTGTGAATAATAGTTATTATTATAGATATAATGGAAAGAAGTATCGTTCTAGATTCAAAATAAAATCAATAAAAAAGGAGTAATAAATTATGGAATTTCAGGAATTGATTGAACAACGGTATAGCGTAAGAGCGTATAAGTCCGATGATGTACCATCTAATATAATCGATAAGGTTTTAGAGGCAGCAAGACTGGCTCCCACAGCAGCCAATAGACAAAGTTTCAGACTTTTTGTCATCAAAACTATCGGTTTTAAAGATGAATTAAGAAAAATATACCATCGAGAATGGTTTGTTCAAGCTCCTTATGTCATAGGAATATGCGGGATTCCGGAAGGAAATTGGGTTCGCCGGGATGGAAGGAATTATGCTGATGTGGATTCAGCTATTGTCATGGATCATGTCATTCTTTCTGCAACGGATTTGGGGCTTGGCACTTGTTGGATAGGCGCTTTTGATCCTGATGCAGCACGGAAATTCCTTGATATCTCTCAAGACATGGAACCCATTGCCTTTACACCGATAGGCTATCCGGCAGATAATCCAGGAATAAAAAAACGCAAATCCATTGATGAATTGGTTCGTTACATAAGATAGAGATTTATTTCTCACAAACAGGGGATAGTTTGAATATTAAAATCGAGTCAGTTTAGTAGGTGTGAACTTAAACGGTGCAATTGTAATTGTAGGCAATTGTAGATTTGGTAAATGGGAGGAGACGATAATGAAGCAGTGGTATGAGTCATTATTTGAAAATTATGCAAAGAAATATGATAAGGAGTGTTTTGTTCAAGGAACGCTTGGAGAATGCGACTTTATTGAACAAGAGTTAAATTATGATAAAAATAAAAGAATCATTGATGTCGGATGTGGAACGGGAAGGCATTCAATTGAGTTATCGAAACGAGGCTATAGAGTTACAGGAATTGATTTGTCGGAATCTCAGCTTGCCAGAGCAAAGGAGAAAGCAAAACAGCTTAATCTGAAAATTGATTTTCAGCAATATGATGCCCGCAAGCTTCCTTTTGACAGTGAATTTGATACCGCGATAATGCTTTGCGAAGGCGCTTTCCCTTTGATGGAGACTGATGAAATGAATTTCGAAATTCTTAAAAATGTGACAAGGGCATTAAAAAATCCAGGGAAATTAATATTTACCACGCTAAACGGATTGTTTCCACTCTATCATTCTGTCGAGAAATTTCATGAATCAGATAGCGGAGAAGGCAATGCGATCTATAAGAGCAACACCTTTGATTTAATGACATTCCGTGATCACAATACTACTGTATTGGAAGACGATTCAGGAAATAAAAAAGAATTGAAATGTAATGAACGTTATTATGTACCCAGTGAAATAACCTGGATTTTGAAAACTCTCGGGTATAAAAAAATAGATATCTTTGGTGCTAAACTGGGAGTCTACTCACGAAAAGATCAATTGACCACGGAAGACTTTGAAATGCTCGTTATTGCAGAAAAATAACCGATGTGCTTCTTTTCAATGCCTGTAGCATTAGGGGCAGTGCTGAGGAACCTCACGTCCGGCTGAAGCTCCGGTACGCCAGGTGTATTAGAAGCTTATGCTATTTTTTAATCTGGAGGTGCTAATAAAATGATAGAGATACCCGAGAGTACGACCCTTGCAATGCAGTTGAATGAAACGGTGCGCGGTAAAAAAATCTGTAGGGTCATCACCAACGCTTCGCCGCACAAGTTCGCGTTCTATCACGGCAACCCAGCGGATTATAACGCGCTCCTTGCCGGGCAGGTCATCGGAGACAGCTTCGGCATCGGTGCGATGATTGAGATCACTGCCGGTGATCGTCGTGTCGTTCTCGGTGACGGAGCAAACCTTCGTTATTATGATGATTCGGGCAAAACACCGTCGAAGCACCAGCTTTTGCTTGAGCTTGACGACGAGAGCGCCCTTGTCTGCACGGTTCAGATGTATGGAGCGGTTCTAGCCTTTATGGAGGGAACCTATGACAATAAATACTACCTCGTGGTAAAAGAAAAACCCCAGCCGCTGGCTGATGCCTTTGATAGGGTGTACTTTGATACGCTGCGTACGGAAGGTTCGGACAGGATTTCGGCCAAGGCGTTTCTCGCTACGGAGCAGCGCATCCCCGGCCTGGGCAACGGCGTGCTGCAGGATATCCTCTTTCATACCGGCATCCATCCGAAGCGCAAGATGGGAACGATTAGGGAGATAGAATTTGACAGACTGTTCCGTTCGGTAAAGGATACGCTTGCGGAAATGACGAGGCTGGGCGGGCGCGACACCGAAAAGGATTTGTTAGGCAGTGCGGGTGGATACAGAACGCTTCTAAGCAAAAACACGGTTGGAAAGCCATGTCCCGTCTGCGGCGCGGACATACAAAAGACTTCTTATCTGGGCGGTGCAGTCTACTGGTGTCCTATGTGTCAGCCGCTTAAAGAATAATGAGAAGATATACAATGAAAAAAGAAAACATGCATGGCAATAAACGGATACGGCATCCCCCGTATAAATCATTTGATAGGCGGCGAAAAGCTGGCCGTTATCATCAGCCACGGCTTCGGCAACAGTAAGGAGAGTCCGAGAGTGCGAAGAATACTCGGCCGGGTTGCCAGGGCGCGGTATCGGCAAAAAACTGTTTGAGACTGTTGATCACCTTATTCATCGTTTTTAATGTGAATAGTTTGTTGATCATCTTTATCTAAAACCAGCATTTGCTCACCGCCGAACTCAATGCCGGTACAAAATCCTTCGTCTTGAAAAATGGTTTTTTTATGCTTCTTTTCCAGGAGAGTCACTTCTACTTTGCCCTGAAGGTTTTCTTGGACCAGGGGAATCATTTTTCCGTTCCTTGGACCGTTAAGCAGGATAAAATCGCTCTGCTTTGTACTGGTTTGTATGTGCAATACATATCTCGCATTTTCGACCTGTATTTTAATATCAGAATGATTCTGTGCAATATGGATCCGGCTTTGGTTCATCGTGGTAAAAGAATAAAAAACCTCTTTAACATACAAGCCGATAAGAAAACCACGAAAAGAAAAAAATGAAAAAGGGATGTGGGCCAAAGAACAGCTCAAAGAGGTTTTAGGATGTGAAAAATTATTGGATTGTATCCATATCCAGGAATAAGGAAAAGCTTTACCCCAGTTTTTCTCTATGTAGCCTTTTCCATTTTCAAAATCAATGATTTCTCCCTTGATATCTAGTTTTCCCATTAAATCCATATCCATAGCGCATACCTGACTGTAGCACTGTAAGGAAGGAATATAGTTATAAAAGCCCATGCTTCCTGGATTTATCAGCGTGTCAGGCCATTTAAGGACGTTTTTAAAGCCCAGAGTCCCTTTTACTTTAAAGTCCGGATCATCGATATTTAATTCTATACGGTCAAGGGAAAAATAGTTATCCGCAATCGAAACGGAAAAGGTGTCCCGGGTTGAACTGAAATAATTA
>Ga0315533_1001959_pt1 | contig 14901 bp, 17 predicted proteins | sample SalMarSW160130MG_FD_203081 | JGI IMG/M metagenome (GOLD analysis project Ga0315533, IMG submission 203081) | Salt marsh sediment microbial communities from the Plum Island Ecosystem LTER, Massachusetts, United States - Salt Marsh Sediment SW1601-30 ...
ACTGACTTTTGCCAAACCTTCAGCTCCTGAAAACTAAATATATTTCCGCTGTCATCTCGCATCGTTATTCGACTAAAGCTCATCAGCTCAACAACTCATCAGCTTTGCTGCTTAATCCATTCTTTAATCACCATCCATACAAACACCGGATTCGTCTTTGCATACCGCTTCCACATCCTCCGTGGTTCTTGGTATATCCTATAACACCACTCCATTCCGCTTTTTTGCATCCATAATGGAGCTCTTTTTGTTTTCCCAGAAATTATATCAAAACTACCCCCAACGCCCATGCAGAAAGGTACCTTCATAACAGGCATCCAGCGCTTTAAGAACTTCTCCTTCATGGGCGATGAAAAGCCAACAAACAGCATATCCGCCTTGCTGACGCGGATCATCTCCGCAATCCCGGATTCTTCGTCTTCTGCATAATAGCCGTTCCTGTATCCGGCCACATTTAGCTGTGGATGCCTTTGCTTGAACTCCTTAACCACCTTTTCAACCACCCACTCCCGTGCCCCAAAAAAGAAAGGCCGATACCCTTTTCCAGAACAGAGCCTTACAAGCTCTTGAAACAAATCCACACCGGCCACGCGGCAGGGCAATGGATTTCCCAACAACCTGGATGTCCATACAATCGGCATCCCATCGGCATTGATAAGGTCGCAGGATGCTATGATTTCTCGAAGATGAGGATCATTTCGCATATCAACCATTTTTGCCACATTAACAACCACGTGCTGACGGGGTTCTTTCTCTTTTACATATAGTTCAATCTGCGCAATGGTTTGATCCATATTCAGGGAATCAATCGGACAACCCATCAGTTGAATTCGCGGCATGATCTAATACTCGCTTGTTTGGTGATTTTCTTGTGTAGATATCAGATAGGCTAAAGCATAAAACATCCAAGCTTGGGACCATCTTATATAGGGTATCTTGTTTGTGTACCATCTTGTCTTCTGATAATAGAAATAGCCTTCTTTATCCTGCATATTCTCAATGGCCCATCTGGCGATCTTCCTGGCCATGGGTAAGCTTCGATCGTCATATTCTCTCATTTTGAGGCACGTAACAATACCCTGTGCCGAGCAATGAATATCAATAGGATAGAGGGATTTGTTGTAGTACCTAGGGCAACCATTTTCTAACCAGAATGTATCCCAAAAATATTGGTAGGCTTTATTCAGTTGTTCCTCCCAAATATCTTCTCCGGTATAATCCATCCAGTCTTTCAGGGCGACCAGATTGAATCCCGTATGGAAGTTGTCAATGAATTGATGGTGGTGTAGCTCTCCATAAGGCCATGAATAGTCATCGTTCAGGGCAGCAACAGAATATGACATAGCCTTCCTGGACTTTTCATAATAACGTGCATTATCCGTAATGGAATAAACCCGCGCGAGAAGCGCCGCCCCCAACATGTTGGCATTGTGGACCCTTGCCTGTTCGCCAGGAATATAACCAAAACAGAGTTTTCCATCATCCTCAAACAAAACCAACTCATGTAATATAAACTCACACGCTCCTACTGCGAGATCGAGATATTCATTTGTTTTTGAATCCGTGTAATCTCCGTAATCTGCGGATAGATAGTCCAAAAGCGCGTTAGCCACAAAGACCGTTGTTACCATATTAGGCGTTCCAACCGGCACGTAAAAGGCCCTGGCCTGCCAGTCAAAGTTATAACCCCAGCTACTTCCTGCATACCCGGAACATGTCATCCCACTGAGCAGATCCAGAAGCGTCTTCGCCTCTTCCATCTTCCCGGATGAAACCAGACCGGAAGCAAAAAGCGCCAGCCCTTTGGCATTATAATCTTGGGGAACAAGTGTAATTTTTCTGAAATTAACAGGAGAACGTTTGAAAAACTGTATCCATGCAAGACGTAAATATCTGGATCTATAAAGTGGCGAGTTTTTAAATAACCTCGAATTCAGACCATCAAATATATCCCAGCCACTGTATTCTTCTTGTTTGATATATTGGTAAAGTAATTGTAGTGATTTTCCCAGCATAGTATTTATGGCAAAATCTTATGTCCACCGATATTTCTCAAATAAATATGATCATCAAATTCCTGTAGCGTAATCCTAATATGCTTATCAATAGATATTTCCCATACCGGAGGATTTTTATTCTTCAAAGCCTGTATCTTTTTGTACCTTAGAGATGGATGCCTTTTGTTCTCCAAAAACAACTCAAGTTTCTGCCTTGTCTTCAATCTTAAACCTTTACTGTATTTTCTCAAAGATTTCTCAAAACCCGGAGAATATTTAATCTTCATGTGGGCTACTCTCAATGTCATTAAAGAGCTCTTTAACGCTTCCAGCGCTCTTTATGTTCCCGGATTTATAATCTTCAGTTGCCTGTTTTTCAGCTACTTGCCATGTACGATCATAATAGCGTGCTTCATTTGGAGAAAATTCTCTATTAAAAACTATGATCACTTCCGCTTCTTCATCAAAAGGCACTTTTTCAAGAGGCATTATTTTTCCCTTTTTATATATTCCTTTTATTGCTGTTTGTGCCATATCAACACCTCGCTTCCTTGTTTATCTTAAAATCATTTGCGATTTCTGTTAATATCTCCATCAAGCGTCTTCTCCATTAAAAGCCGCCCCCTTCAAAGCTTTACTGCCTTTCCAATTTTGATTGATTCAATAATTTTAAAAGTCACATCCGTTGTATTGATAATCTCATTAAGTGGTATTATTGGTGTGGCGCCTTTCAGGATAGAATCAACAAAACCCCTCACTTCATTCTTCTGCCCCTTATCCTGGCTCCACAGCTTTTTCTTGTATGACCTCCCTTTTCCATAGATTTTCAGTTCCCTAAAATCATTTAAAACTGCAGTCACACCATGGCTGTAAACCTCAACATACTCCTTCTCAAACGATTTTGAACCGTTGGCAAAATACTGGATACTCCCAATAGATCCATTTTCGTATTTCAGTGAAATAGACAATGTATCATCATGGCCCTGCGCGTCACACATGGAGGCCGCGTACACTGACACAGGCAGCGACCCATTAATATAGGTCAGATAGTCGACAAAATGGCAAACTTCTCCCAATATCCGCCCTCCACCAATCTCCTTGTCCTGAATCCATGAATCAGCAGGAATAGCGCCGGCGTTGACCCGGTAGATCATTGACATAGGCCCAGTTGTGATCTTCTCTTTGATGACCTGCGTCAAGGGCGAAAATCGCCTGTTGTACCCAACCAGTAATAACTGTTGGCTGGTAGCTGATGGCTGATAAGCTGCTTTGATTTCCTCTAATTCCTGTATTGTCAAGCAGAGAGGTTTTTCCACAAAAACATTCTTCCCTGCCTCAAGCGCTTTCTTCACATAATACCCATGTGTATCATGCCGTGTAGCAATAAAGACCGTGTTTATTTCATCGTTGTTGAGGATATCATCTTCCTGCCCAGTACAGAATTCAAAACCATATCGATCCGCCACAGTACGTGAACTGGCGGACGAAGCCGTCATAACACCTTTTAAAACCACATCCTTGCCCTTGGGAATATTCGGCAGCAAATAACTCTGCGCATACGACCCAGCCCCGATAAATCCTATGGTTACGGCCGAAGACTGAAGGCTGATGGCCTAAGAACAATTTTTTCTTTTCTTTGCGCCTTTGCGTCTTTGCGTGAGGCATTTTTTTGATCATATTCTATCAATATCCCAACATAGGGTTCCGTTTTCCCCAAAATCACGTCGTATGCTTGTGGCGCATCCGCGAGCTTGAAGACATGAGTTGTGAGGTAGCTGATATCGATCTTGCCCTGAGAAATCAGCTCCTGGAATGCCTGCATGTTCCTTTTTTCCGTCCACCTGATATATCCAACAGGGTAGTCGCGTCCTTTTTCCTCATATTCCGGATCGTATCTTCCAGGCCCATAAGAACAAGACATTTTGACCGTGAGTTCCTTTTTGTAGAAATAGGGTTCCCTGTCGAATCCTGTTGGAATGTCGCCAACAACCACAATGGTCGCTTTTTTTCTTGATATAGCCCCGGCGAAATTTATGGGGTCAAGCGATTTCGATGCTGCTGTGATAATTACAGCATCACAACCAATGCCATCAGTATATTCTAAAATTTTGCCATCAATACCAGGATCATCTCTCAACAATGCGAGATCTAAACAATGCTCCTCGCCCAGCTTAACCATTGCCGGATCAACATCGATACCAATCACCCTGACACCGGATACCTTCAAAAGCGCTGCCGTCAACTGCCCCAGAAGCCCCATTCCTATGACCGCGCAGGTTTCTCCTAATTTTAAGTCCGCCTGTCGCACCCCCTGCATGGCTATCGCCCCAATCGTGTTATACGCCGCCTGCTTAAAATATTCTTCGCTATGCGCTATGCCCTCCGCTCTTTGCGGAACCTTCACGCAAAGATTCACGGGAACCGAAACCACTTCAGCATGGCATGCTGATTGTCCTCCACAGGCAACAACATCCCCAACCTGAAATTCACCCACATCAGGTGCCATGTCAACCACTTCCCCCACACAGGAATATCCCAGAGGCGAATACGCGTCCAGCTTCTTCATCACCGCCCGATAGGTTTGTACCGGTCCCTGACTCACTAAAGTGTCAATCACCTGTTTGACCTGCTGAGGCCTTTCCTTGGCCTTGCCTATGTAGCCCTTCCGCGCTGCCTTGACAGTGCTGCTCTCGGTTCCTGCTGAAATAAGCGAGTAAAAGTTTTGCACCAGCACCTGACCTTTCCCCATAGCAGGAATTGATGCTTCAAGTATTTGCATTTCCCCTGATCTTAGTTTTTGAGTTATTTGTTTCACAATTGTGCAACCTTACTGATTATAAATTAAACTCAAGACTTTTTTCTCCTGGTATCTGATCCAAGTATTCAAATTCAAAAACCATACCTATGTTTCATTGTCCAATTCTCTAATGATCTTGCTACATTCTATAACCATAGCTTCTATGGATGGCTCTGTTATTTTAACATGATTTTCAGGTTTGCCAAAGGGATGTAAATGCCAACCCCAAGGTTATCAATGCCAAAGATTCTTTTGCCTTTTCGAACTATAGCAAAACTAACCTTATGGGTCCGCGCAGCATAAAAAACATCCATGAAGAAGGAAAGAGCAATATATATCCTCACCTTGAAACGCAGCATATTCATTTCAATTATTTCTAAATCGCCACCTGGAAGATATTTTCGAAGTGCATTTACAAGTTCCTCATGAAATTCTTCAACGGATAGTTTCACAGGTTCAGCCTTTCCTTCATCCCTCGCATTTTAGAAAGTAACAAATCATGCTCATCATCCAAGCTTTCCCACTCCATATAGTCCCCTTCGATTTCATATGAATATTTGTCCGGAACTTTATTTCTTTCCCAGGCCTCTTTAAATTCCTTAAATGCCAGTCTATATTTCTTTTCAAATTCATAAAGGCGCTCCGTACAGGAGCGAAGCCGGTTCTCTAAATCACTTAGGAGAAGTCGAGCTAGTTTTTCTTCAATGGTTTTTCCTTCTGCAAACTGTAGCATTTCTTTCATTGAATTCGGGATTTGCAATGTTTCCATTATATCCTCTCTTTATTTACTGCTATTATCTCTTCCAAAAAAAGGAGTTTTTATCATTTCAATTTCTATCTTAACTCGGACCTCAATTTTTGTGCCAGTTGTTTCATAAGCCACTAATTTCACTAATTTTCACTAATTCGTGCCCCATTCGTCTCATTCGTGGCTCTACTGTTTGAGGACTATCACATATCTGGATGTTACACCAAGTATTCTTTTCTTCTGCATTGCGGAGACGACCACTGCGCTGAAGCGCTGTGCAGACATGGGGGCCTGGATGATGTGGGTGTGCTGCCAGCCGGTTTTGTTTAAAAAACTGCTGTCTCACGCCAAGGCGCAAAGACGCTAAGAAAGGCTTTTTTTTATAAAACCAGGAATAGCTTTTGTGATTTCTTTGTATTTAAACTTTATCTGCGCCTATCTGCGTGAATCTGCGGCTGAGATATCTTTATACGATCTGCTCCTGGTAATCATCTTCTTTTACTTCCCATTCAATCAACTGCATGATAACTTCCTCCTTTCCGGTTTGCCTTGACAGTGCTGCTCTCAATTCCTGCTGTAATTCTTTCTTGGCTACTAATTTCACTAATTTTTTTCATTCGTGTTTCAATCCTCTCATTCGTGGCTAATCAAGAATTTGCATCCTGCCGTCTTTTAGTTTTTGGGTAAGTTGGTTCATAATGTCTTCAATCTATTAATAACAAATTTTGATTTCCCACTCTTAGAAACTTGAATAACATTTTTCCGTATACATTCTATCTTCATCTCATTAAAAAACATTTTATTTAGATTATTTTCTAATATCGATGAAACTGATCCCCATTTGTGTCGCTCAACATCTAAATATACATCCACAACATCTTTCGCGGATTGAACAATTTGGGATTGCCTTATTCCTTCAACGCCTTTAAATGCCCATGTAAGAGCACTGGGGGATATCTTCCTTCCTGATGGAGTTTCAATCCAATCTTCCTCTTTGGTAATGACTGGTTCCATAACTGGCAGTGTTCGACCACATGCACATTTTGAATTGTGAATGAAATTAACATTATCACCTAACGAAAATCTAATCAAAGGCATTACTTTATTAACAAGTGTAGTCACCAATGCGGGCTGTGATGATTCTAAAATTCCAAATTGCCCTTCAATATATCCATCTATCAAAGACAAATGATATTGATCTCTTTCACATTGTGAAGCTGAAATAACCCTCTCCGCGCTACCGTAAAACCCAATTATGGGCGACCTGAAAACTTTGGAAATTATTTCCTTTTGATGTTCATATAACGGCTCACTTGAAAACAATATCGCTTTAGGGTGCCATTTTAGTTGACGTCCTCCTTCTATCGCAAAGGCAGCCAAAATTTCTAAAGATGAAGGATAGCCCATGAAAAACGCAGGCTTCTTCATTTCTAATATATCCAGAAAAGATTGAGCTGTACTCTTGTTCAGATGGAAAGTTGAAAAATATATTCTTCTGTCTATCCATGAAATACGCCATGGTTTTGTTGGCATTGTATCACCTAAAGGCACTACCGGATCGCCTACTAATCTGACAATCCAATCCCCTTTTTTGTAGCCCGCCCACAGTGTTCGTCGCCACCCCAATGCATCTCCAAGGATAAAATTGTAACGACTCATCCATGTCGTGAAAGGCGTTCCCGTAGTGCCAGATGTCAAGGTCTTAACAATTCTGTAAGTATTCGGTTTGTTCGATATGAACGCCAAATGATCTTCAAGAATCTCCGCGCGTGAGATTTGCGGCAATTCCAATAAGGCAGAAAAGACATCACCATCAGGATCATTAATATGTGAAAGCAAAGAACTATAAGATCTGTAGCGCGGAACAGTTTGAATGGCATGTGATAATATCGCTCTGAGCTTCCGTGAGACATAACTGATCTGCTCTTCTGTTTTCCAATATTCAGAGTTCTGTAAATTTTCAATAATAGAATGCCACAGTGTCTTTCTATAGAGATTATTGAACCCATAAACATTCAGGGCTAATGTCTGTCCCACTCTCGGAAGGATGTTATATATCCTATTGGTTACGTTCATATTTTGCTTCGATATACCTTATCTAATTGATTCATAATATTATCTCTCGACAATTTCTCTTCAAATACTTTTCTTGCACCCTCTCCCAGCATTTTTCGTTTTTCCGGGTTATTCAACAAATCAACAACTGCGTTTTTAATTTGTTCAATATTACCTGGCTCAACGAATATTACCGACTTTTCATTTTCAAAAAAGTCAGGTGTCGCGCCTACAGGTGTTGTGATTATTGCCAATCCCGCACAGGCTGTCTCAATTATGACTAATGGAAAGTTTTCGGTATAACTGGGCAACAAAAAGATATCAGAATCTCTAAAAAGTGCTATTTTATCCGTTCCCCATTTGGCACCAGACATTTCAACTATTCCTTCCAAGGAATAGGCTTTTATCATATCTAGACACCTTTGATTCATGTTGGGTTCCCTTTCCGGACCAACTAAATTAACAGTTACCTCAAATTCATTTCTAATACTTTTTAATACCTGCAAAACATCGAACAGGCCCTTTTGTTCAGACATAATACCAACTGATAATATTTTATTACCAGATCGATTATTTGGTAGGATAGAAAAAGCCTTCTCAAATTCGTAGTCAATGGGATTATGAACAATGAATGTTTTACCCTTCACTTCACTAACAGTTTTAGTGATTTTCTCTTTCCATCCATTACTCAATACTACAAATACATCGAGATTGCTCAATTGCCTTGATGCCCATTTTTTCCTGATAGATATAAGAGAAGACCAAAAATCTATGAAAGCTCCACCGTGAAGATGACCAACCGTTTTGCAACCACACAATTTAGCCACTTTAAGAAAAATAAGGCTTTTTTCTAAATTCCAGTAAGAGGTAATCGGATAATGGGCAATGTCTGGCCGATAAATGAGAAGCTTATAGGTCCACAGGGCCAAATGTTTGATGAAGTAATATATATTGATGGCGTTAAAATTAGATGTCTTTGTTTCACCATACCTTCTGTCTACATAGTGCGGGATAAAATGATAGTTCTTCTTTAAGCCTTGTATGAAGGCCTTCGTTACTGTGGGAATAGCTCCACGGTTTTCTTTAGTGAGAGATCCAATTAGTATGACAGGCTTATTTGTCTTCATTTCAATATTTTGTGCTTATGAAAATAACAGTCGAACGACGGATTTAAATGGACAAGGTCATAGATTCCAATATTTTCTTTCAATAAATTGTCGAAACGCATCCTATCAGTCCAATAAGTGCTTAAACTTTTCTAATAATCCTTCCTTTTCCTTAACTGCTGCCATGGTAGTCAACATTTGAAACAAAATAATCGGAGTATTCGGAGGGTAAATTTCTGGATTTTGCACGGAGAAGTCAATGACTTTGTGCCCGTTATTCTTTAAATAGTCTCTTTCATGAAAAAAAACGGTTTCAGAACCGCCTTTGTTGAAGAAGAACTTATTGGTAAAAAGTATCTTCATTTGCCTCTAATGCTCTTTGCGGAACTACGCCGTTCTTTACTTTGCTCAGTATGCTCACTAAAGATCGTGTTTACCGTTCAATCGTCTCCGTTCCTTAGTTAGCGGTTTCTCAAAGAAATGGCGGATGTTTCCCTTTAAAACTGCCATGTTGAAGATATTTTATATAACCGAAGAGTCCGATAATCTGCCCACACAATATATTGATACATACATCATCCTCAATACCCATTGCTTTTAATTTGAATGGGTTTGAATTAACATCATTCCAACCAATGTCAAGGGTTCTAGCAGATTTATAACCACATTTTTTCAAGAACTCAATTTCTCTATAACTATAATCACCATTCGGATAAGCAAAATGCTCAAATTGTTTATTTAACAATTTTTCCAATGCTTCCTTTGATTCTTTTATCTCGTTTAAACACTCCTTATCCTCACAAGTAGTTAAAACCGGATGAAACTTCGAGTGAGATTGAAAATCTACATAAGGCAACATTTCTCGTAACTCTTCAAGATTTAGCGCTTGCCTTGAAGCATACTCCTTACGTGGTTCATACCGCATCTTACCTCTTAATACTTTTAACCGCTTATTATTATCGTACTTTTTTAATCTTTGGATATCATTAAACCCTGTCTTAAACCAAAAACTCCGATTTGTATTAACGATATGACTGCAAAGGTATATCGTTGGATATACGTTATATTCTTTAAAGATTTCGAGCAAATTGTAATTATCTTTGAATCCATCATCTATTGTGAGAACTAAACTTTTTAGAGGAATGCCTGACCAATCTTTATTATATATTCCAGCAACAACTCTATCCAAGGGAATCAAATTATAGTGTTTTGTCAGATAATCGATATGCTTTCTAAACGTTAATGGGTCGGGATTGTGATATAAAATTATTGTCACCTTATTTCTAAAAATGAATTCTCTTAGTAAAAATTGTATTCCTGAGAACCTGAACATAAACCCAATAAATTCTTTAATAAATCGTTTAATTTTACCCATATGAATAGTATCCAATCAGATTTTATTTCCTTATATTGGAATTCCAGGTATTGTAGGCTATTTTGAAATAAATTCTATTGAGTATTTAATTCTCAGCCAAATTTTCTGAAAATCAAATGGTATCAATCGTTCAATTAGTATTAAAAAAAAACGAGCATATCTTGAGGGAATAAGAAATTTATATTTCAATGATATTTTTAAATACATTAACATTTTTGTTATATTGCCTTGAAGGCCAAAAGCTAATGCAAGTTCTCTAAATTGAAATGAATAAAATTGCTTTTTGTCTCCTATTGACAATTTCTCAATATACGGAGAAATAGTTTTAAGATAGTATAATTTTATCTTTTTAAATCGCTCTGCGTCTGGATCATTGTGCCCATATACTTTTATTAATACCCTATTAATAAAAAATAACTTATATTTATCTAATATCCTTGCAACCAATTCTAAATCTTGAAAGTGTTCTAAATCTTCATTCCAAAGACCTATATCTGAAAATATATTTTTTTTAGCAAAAAGATTGGAACTAGAACCGAGTGAAATTTTAGATAAAATAAAGTTTCTTAAATTTATATCTTGATTTATTGATTTTGATTTGTACCACCGCTGGTTGAATTCGAAATAAAATCTACCTATAGCGCCAGCATAATTGGTTCTTTCAAGAAAACCTATTGATAATTCAGTTTTTTCAGGTAAAAATTCATCATCATCATCTAAAAATGCTATATATTGACCTTTTGCATTTAAAATACCTGTATTCCTGGCACCATTACCTCCTTTTTTTCTCTGATTTGGAAAATATTTAATTCTATTATCATTTAAATCATCAATAATTTCGAGAATAGATTCTTCATTGCCAGGGTGACCATCATTAATTACAAGTATTTCAATATCTTTAACAGTTTGATTAATAACGCTTATTAAAGCTCGTTTAAGTTTAAGTGGCCTTTCATATGTGGGTATAATAACAGATGTTCTTACCATTTTGCTTTCTCAATAATAAAAATCAAAGTTTTGCACCCAACTAACTTATAATTGAAGCGGTTTCCTAAAATCAATCTGGGTGAGAATAGGTTCATACTAAGCTGGTCGAATAACGGTTTGATTTTCGACGCGTGACATGTGAATTCTGTTGGATAAAGAAAAAACTGCTGTAGAAATAAACCAAAAACTAAATCCAGTTGGTTCAGCATCTAAAATAGGTCGATAAAATAATCCCATTAGATACAAAAAGATCATCCCTTTGAATCCTAATGAAATTGATTTCCAATATTTGTCAGTTGTGGTGTGAAATATTCTCTTATTAACATTATATATAGATGTGAAAAATATGAGATAAAGAAATAATCCCAATATTCCCATATCAGTTATGATTCTTGCAATTTGTGGTTTAAGCTCGTAACCAACATCAGCACGAAATTCTTGGGACAAACGACCACGAAAAGAGGTGAAGTAACTTTCGGAGGAAGATCCTAAACCAAAGCCAAAAGCTAAGGTGCTAAGTTTCTTTCCAACCAATTTGGTTGTATATGTTATAGCTGCTATCTTGCCAGCGCTCTTTGGTCTTCCATAAACATCTGTGGCAGCCTGTTGCTCAATTGTCTTTTTAGGATTTGAAAAGTATCTCATTGTCCGAGAGCCAAAAGTGTCAGGAGACAAAAGCATATTGCTAATCATCCCCAACAAACCTACTAATATAAGGCTAGAAACCAGAAAAAAACGGGACTTTATCCCTCCTAATAACAATAACATTAACAACGCGATTGGAATAATAATAAGACTTGCCATTGATTGAGACAAAAATATTGGAATAGTTAGTGCGATTGTTATTAACGAATGTTTTAGATTGAACCTATGAACTGCCTGATATCCAACTAAAAAACAAATTACTGCTCCAAGGAAAATTGCCAGAATCCCCGTTGTATCTCCCCACCCAAATGTACCCCCCGCGATATCAATGAAAGTAAGACTCGCCACCTGGGGCACCAAAGAAAACAGGGAATTATAAGTAAGCACTTGAACAATAGTTACAGGAATTTGAATAATAGCAATTATCAACAAGAAATGAATTACCTTCTTATAGAAATCCATATTTAAATTTAGATTTAATAACACATAAAACAAAAACAAGTATTTAAAGTGCAATCTTATACCAAGTAAGATAGTGAGAAAATTAGTATTATTAAGGAATAGCGACGTAATGGCCAAAATGGAAAGGGTTAGAAAAACAAAGGTGCCTAAAGGTAAATTGAGTTTCTTACCACTCGCTTTTAGAAAAAAAACCTTTATACACAGAAGGAAGATAGTTATCTCAGTTATCCATTTCGCACCTCTTGGCAAAATCCCTAATCCAATCAAATAAGGTGTCAGAAAAATAGATAAAATTATTAACGAAATGGCATATTCAGTTTTGCGAAAGACAAAATACAATAGTAAAGGGAAAGGTGTTAATATCGCAAATAAATCAAAACGTTCTGATACAATCAGAAATACAGCAATAAGAGAGGTGCCTAGTATTAAAAAGGGCATATAAAATCGAAGTTTTAAATCAATCTCCATTAGTCACATTTCTTTTTGTTTCTAGAAAAGAGTTATATTTTCCAATCTATCTCTCCTTTATTCAACTGCTCCTTCCAAAACTAAATAAATCTTTAAACTTATCTCTTTCTAGCCCAGATAAGATTTGTTTGATATTTTTGCTTTCTGCCACATGTTTTCTCTTTAGTTTCTCAAGCGCAAACATAAACTCATCTTCTTTTAAACTCCCCATCGGTTACATATTTCAGGTTCACGTTCCTGCCTAACTTAGCCTGAACAGTTTCCTGGCGGAAGCACGGGCATAGGTTAGAAAAGAGACATATACAGCTTCTGAACGCCAGACAATTCTCTCATTTATGTTTGGGCTCCGACGCGTCCCTCCAATTTCTTTCTTTAATTGTATCAGATTGTTTCCCAACTCAGAGGCATTTTGCATCCAATCCAAATTCGTCTCAGCATATTTTCTTGCTTGCTTTTTGTGCAATGCCAATAAATCACTATTTTCAATATAGACTTGCATTTGTCTTGCGAGGTCATTGATGTCCGCAATCTTTTCTTGCCAATAATATCCATCTTCCCTCGTTCGTGTTTCTTTTACGTCCACGAGCAAACCATTTTCATTGTCTTTTACGAATTCATTCATAGGGGCGTTGTCGGTGGTGATCACGGGCAGACCGCAGGCCAAAGCTTCCGGAACACACAGACCGATACCTTCAAGGCGGGAAGGATAAACAAACACGTCGCCAAGATGGTAAAGGCCGGGGGCTGTGGCGGTTTTTTCAATGAATTGTATTTTGCCATCGCGTCTCATTAAGTCACTGGCCTCGTTTCCGTATTTAGAAATTGGCACCTGGGAGTGGACAATCAATTTTGCAGAACCCCGAACTTTCTGAAATGCCTTCAATAAAAGATCTGTTCCTTTGCGATTATTAAAACCACCAAAACCAGCACTATGAAAGAAAACAACACTGTCATTGCCATCGACATCGACATTTTTTTTACATATTTTAGGCTTAAACAAATTTAAATCTGTGCCCCAAGGAATATATAAGCAATGCGGATGATCACGAAACACGCTGTAATGTCTTTTTGTATTACAAAGCAAAAAGTCATATATCTTGAATTTTTGAATGCTTTCTTTTGTGTAATAGTCAACATATGCCCCAACTATATACCCAAGTCCTTTTGCCCGATTAACTGTCCTAAAACCATGCTCTTCATTAAAAATGATAACCTCTATACTGTTTTCTCTAAGCCACGTTTCAAAGTTAAGCATATCTATAAACAACTCATCAAAGCAGGTCAAAGGCTGATATCGTCTGTTTAAGGGCGCATATCTTTTGCCATATGTAACATTAGGCAAATCCCATACAGGGTCTCCAAGGGCATAGTAATGCCCCCCTCTTGCATATATATAGATATTATGATCTTTTGATAACACATCCATATACGCTTTCGAGACATATGCGGCGCCACGCTCAAACCAAGTTGTTACAATGCCGATGTTCATGTAGTCTGTTTTCCTTGCGATATGTTTTACCTGAATGTGGCAAATGGGTACAAATGTTATATCTCCACTCCAGAAACCTCACGATACATCTGAAACGTCAACCAAAGCGAAAGCTTCATGGCCTGTTTCATAGACTTATCGTTTGAAGCCTGTGATAAAATTTTTTCAATGACGTCATAGGACGTCAAATGCTTCCAGCCGCGATGGGTATCATCAAAGGTAGGAAACAGAGTTGCAAGCTCACTTCCGAATACTGTATGATAGCTTACACCCTTGTTGTATTTACGCGGCAACACCGAATTTAGACTTTGACGTAGAAATGTTTTAATTGATTGCGGCATATAACTCCGTGTAACAGTATCAGGCCTTCGCAAAACACGAAGCATATTCGTTACAGAGTAGGAATGTTCAAGATTTTCCCCTATGGGTGTGTATCCAATGCTTCTCAATTCAGGAAACAGACCGCGAACCGTGTCCTTGTAGAGGCGTTTGTTGAGCCGCAGACGAGGAGGAATAGCAATTGCAAAATCGACCAGATCGTAGTCGCAAAACGGGGTGCGCACCTCGACGAAACTTCGAAGTAATGTATTCCCATTGATTGTGAAACGTCGCTTTCTTGCTCTCAAATCAGCGTAATCGACAACATTTGCCCAATGCAAAGACTGGCACTTTTGCACTAGTGCCCTGTCTCAGAAATCTTTTCCTGGATATTGGCAATTTAAGATACCTCGAGGTTTCTACGGAGTAGGTTGTTAAGGTTTAAGAATTGGGT
>Ga0315533_1001964_pt1 | contig 14886 bp, 10 predicted proteins | sample SalMarSW160130MG_FD_203081 | JGI IMG/M metagenome (GOLD analysis project Ga0315533, IMG submission 203081) | Salt marsh sediment microbial communities from the Plum Island Ecosystem LTER, Massachusetts, United States - Salt Marsh Sediment SW1601-30 ...
ATCGAACCCTACTGTCTCTCCATTAATAATGACATAAAGACCCCTTTGATGAGGTACATACTTGAAGGTCTCCAGGTATTTCTCTAAATCCTTAGCCCTGGATTCATAGACATGCCTCATTGCTCCGGTGGCTGAGCGGGTCTGAGCACGTTCAGATAAATCCTCAATCTCATCCCAGACGGCCATCTGGTCTGATTCGTATCTTTGGGAGGCATTGAGTGAGGCATTGATAGAAGCTGCCTTTACCATCCTCATCCGGGGGGAAAGAACGGTGCCGGAGTCGGCAAATTCTTCTGAGACGTATGACCATCGTCCCTGCTCGGTGCAGCTGACGGGAATGACGGTTTCTGATTCTTTCTTCAAAAGGATGGTGGTATTGACGACTCTGTTCTGTTTTTGCCCCCACCAGTTCCTCACCGTCAAGAAGAAGAACAGAGACTTTTGCTTTGTTTATGACTTTAAGCTCAGGCACAGAACCGCCCTCATCTACCTCTTTAACGTTGAGCAGTTTCTTCTCCAGTGCTTCCTTGAGGGTGAGATACTTTGGACTGCCGTTGATAGATGTGAGGAGTGGAATGACCCCCATGTTCTTGAATGATTGCAATTCCCCAAACTCCAGTTTTGATAAATAGTCAGCTATCAATGTTTCCATTTTCTCTCCTCGATGGTAGTTTCTCTGCATATCATAGGGGACGGTTTTAGGCAGATGATGTTTTGAGAGCCGTATTCTCTATTCAAAAAACAAAAACCCATTCTCTCTATTCGAAAGAATGGGTTCACCTGTAGATAACCTTCGCAGGTACATTTCCTTATCCTCAGAAGGCCTATGGGATGACCCTCTGTAGTCTCGGATACCTTGCCTTCTTGGTTATCCTCCTATGGACAACATTGTTTAGTGCAGCGAATTATAGCATTTTTGCAGCTCATTGTCAAATCGAATAGGACTTATAAGCAGTGCTCTTGTTTGTTTATTTATAAACTGTCTTGTATTCTTTTTATCGCCTTCTCGAATAAGCAGTAATAATAAGGGTTTTAGGCATAGTGTCCGATGTCCGGACAATCGTTTTTATATGGTGAGATCAGGGTTTCCACCTTTTGCCAAGAACGGGGCAATTAGGCAAATGAATTGACCCAAAAAGTACCTCTTATGGGTCGTTCTCATATCCTCAGAACCTAAAGACCACCTACAAACTAATAGTGAGCGGTTTCCGGCAAGGGGCTGCACCAATTTTGCTACGCTAATCCCTGGATAAGTGTGCTGATGGCCGGCTTGCTTGTCTCGATAAGAAAACCACTTATGGATTTGCTCAATCAAGTTTTTCTCTTCCCATACGGCTGGATTAAACTCGCTGTCGAGCTGCAGGAAGGCTGCTACTAAGTGATGCCGACCGGAGCGAAGACTTTCAGCACATGGTTTCAAAAGGTCCTCAAACCAGTAAGCCTTTGTATAGGTGTCAGGTGCTGCCCAAGTGTCAGCAGTCTTGTCGGTATCGAGTCCCATCAGGGCAACGACGTCTTTGCGAAAGGCGTCTCGCGCTTGCAGGGAAGCATTGCGGTGCCACTTATCTTCCCGGACGTGACGCACCTTGAATTCGAACCAACACCAAGCGTTATGCGCCTCTGACCGCAAGCACAGGTCCACCCATTTGACTGCCCCCGCTGTTTTCCAATCGCGGTTCGTCTTCTTGGGTAGCTGCACGGGATAAAGAGTGACGTAAGGCACTTCTGTAGGAAAGGGCAGCCAGCCAGTAGAACCTGCTCGTCTCTTGAGTTCGGCGTAAAGTTCAGCGTGCACCCATGCCTCGGGGAGGTCCCATTGAAGGGCTTCTTTGCCGCCAGCACAAACCAGGCTGAAGACATCGAACCATTCCGGTAGCTCTATCTTCAGATTTCTCATCGTCTAGACCAATGGCGTATAAGGGCTCTAGCGTATCTGAAGTCCAGCAGAGCCTGATACACTTCGATAAACATTGGCGCACACGGGGTTATTCCAACCACTGGCAACAATCTTTATTCACATTCCTAAAGTCTTCCCAGCTCAGCCAACCCAACCTCTTGGCTATATTTTGCCAATTACAATCTTTTCTATGTGGTAGATCCTGAGCTAAAGAGCTTGGATTGTTCTTATATTCGTTGAATTTGTACCCGTATAAGCGGCTTGTGGGATTGTCTTTAAAGAGTTTTGGTGTGATCATTAAGAACAAGGTTTTCTCCGGGTCTCGCTTATCCAATGGGTCGCAAAGAGTATCATTTTTTTCCAGCATGACATCAATACTGCGGGCAATTTGATTACGGATAACATCATAGGTGATTTGGTAAGATATATCCGATAGCACTTTTGCTTCAATTATCACCGCAAATCCATTTCCTGAGTTCAAAAGTAGAGCATCGACGTTGGTGGCGCCTTCGAGATTCTTTTTGTTATGAGCACTATCCAAAACATATGGGATAAATTGCCTCTTAGCAATGTTGTTTAATAACCACTCTTTATATAAATGAGGTGATGGCAAATTTGCTTCAAAAAATAGACATAACTTGCCCTCAAAGCAGTCGTGCCAACTGTTTATCCCTTCGACAGGAGGTCCATTACCGTAGGCCGCCTTAAATAGAGAAACATATTGTTCTGTTCTGTTTCGACTATAGAAGATGGTCATCGTAGATGCTGCAATCCAGAATCTTTCATCTTTTTCTATTTGGCAAGGCGCTTTCGTCTCTTGTAGTGGTTTTCCCACCCTATTGGGGTTCCTGGTAAGATATTTTTTGTATGCTTGAATGCTATTTTTGTAGTATTCAAGATGCTTAGCGTTCCCACTACATTTGCCATTTCGCCTAACATCAGCAAAATGCGATAACAATTGCTGTTCAGTGAATGGTAAATATTTTTGCTGCATCATGATTTCACACCTCCTAGTCTCAGATTACTTCTAAGGTTATCGTGCTTTGAGAAGCCGTAAAAGCCGTTTGGGCAAGCCTGAAAGGCGAACTGTGAGGCCCAGGTCATGTGACGTCTTATGAGTTGTTATTCGGTGGCTAATTTTCTTAACTCTAAAGGTTTCTTTCCTCTACATTCTATTAAATTTTCTTGGACCATAATTACCGCAATTGCGGAAGCGTAACGTGGAGTTAGCCGAGAGAAATTCTTCTGGATATATTCTCCCAAACCGCCATTTATTGGAGCTGTCATGCTTGAACCCAGAGGGTACCAAGTTTCAGAATCTTTAAAATAGTTTTCCAGAATATCGTTAATCCGTTCGTCCGGCAGATTGAAATGAGTAGTTCCCCAAGAAACACGTCTTCCATGTTTATAATTTTCCCAATAAATGGGCTGACCGGAACCGCTTAAAGGATAGCATTTTTGCCGACGCAGCGTTACGGGAGTTCGGGTATCTATGTGCTCATCAGCTACTTTACTGCCAGACTGATAAAAGTACTTATCAACAATCCTGCTTATAGGGCGTTCATCAGGAGTATAGGTAGTTCCATAATTAAAGTTCTTCCTTCGCAATGAAATTAAATTGGAATCAAAAGCTAACTGTTCTCGGGGGCAATCAAGTTTTCTGAATTGAGACAGAGTTTCGTTTTCAGATTCTAAAATCCCTATTATCCACTCCCTCAAGTTGCTCAGCATCTCAAAATAAGTAAAGGCGGTATTATTCAAACAATTTAAGATCCTGTTGCGTGAATGAGTATCGTAGGGAATGCATATGTCTGGTAGCAGTACACAAAATTGCTTTGCTTTATGAATGCTCGTTCCTTGGGGAGGGAAGTTCCATTGATTTTTCCAAAAACTAGTGTACCAATCGTCACAAATAAGTGACCTATCATGTTTCAACACTGCCGAGTATGATCTACTCCAATTGTTTTTCATTTCTTGCAAAACAGGTAATGCTCCTTTGAGTCGTTTTGGAACCCTACTAGGTATGGTATCTCCACTTATCCAATCTCTTAGTTTCGTATGTGATCTTTTATCTACAAACATCCTCAAGAACCCCGGCAATACATCGTCAAATGTAAGATTTTGTCTTAATTTCCAATGAGATGTGCAACCAAATTTCTTACAAATGCAGTCGCCACTACATTCACAAGAGATATATTCCCATAATTCCATTAGTGTAGCTTGTTCTTGAATAGGATACCGATTTCTATTTCTTGATGCATTGGTATTGAAATCTACTATTCTTTTTCTGATGGTTTGAAAGCTAGCGTTACGCATCATACTTTCCCCTCCTCGTTACAAGATTTCATACGACGAATGGCGGATTTGCGAAGAGATCGTGAAGAACTATTAATCGGGTCATAATCGGGTCATAATCGGGTCATCCAATTATATATTTTAAAGAAGGGCCTGCCCCTCTGGTTTTACAAATCTTTTTCTTTACTAAATCCTGCAACTCCCTTTTTGCTGTTGCAGCACTTATCTTAAAGATATTACGATATTCTTTATTAGACACACTCCCTTTCTTTTTAATGTATTCTATGGCTTTTTTTTGCCTTTCACTTAATCCTTCAAAAGAAATCCTTCCTTCTTTTTGTACTCCAACCTCAGCCGGATGTAGAACTGTTACAGTCGTATCAACCCATTCTCTGTATTCCGGGTATTTAGGTTTAAGAGGATGCCTATTACATTCCCTCTTAAACAGTTGCATACCTTCACCAATTTGCTCAGCATAGCCATATCCGGTGAGGATTCCGGCGATATTAGGATTTCTTTGTTTATTCCTGACCATATAGATATTTTCCGGAGTGATAGGGTCAAGGAGTAAGCCAGGGTTAAGTATTTCAATGCGGTCACTGAACCATAAAATGTCTATACCGTTCTTGACAAAAGGATGATATTCCCTGTGAGTAACAGCGTTGGCGATTGCTTCTCTAATCACAAGATAAGGATACTTAGGGATATACTCTCTTCTGCCGGTATCAGGGTTCTTATAGGGAATGAGTTCTTTATTTAAACCATCAGTGATATATTCATAAGCCTCACTTATCATTTCTGAAAGTGTGCCGCTATCGATATAGTTGTCCCCTATCTTTGCCGAAGAATCCTTCTCAGGCGCTCCGTATCGGAAAATATGGATATAGTCTAAAGAAAAAAATTGCCGTGGGATTTTGCCAAAGCATAAAATCCCGGCTGCCCTGGGGACATCTTTCTTTCCTACTCTTCTTATACAACCGAATTGCCTTAAGATATTCGTATCATCGCCGGATAACCGCTTCTTCCTATTCTTAAAATACTCTTTTCTAAATTTAACTATTCTGCTGAAATCGATATCTTCTAAAGTTGCACTATCAACTATCTCCTCTTCAAATTTGAGTTTATTTCTTTTGGAGAATAGAAGTTGTATATCATAATTAGAGGGCTTAACATCCATAGTGCCTTTTCTAACCAGCACTGCTCCTTCGGTAACATAAACCTCGTCAGGGTCTTTAGTAATGGATACCACGAAAACCATACCATCCGGAGTCTCAATCTCCTCTATCTTTGAAACATCCACATTGGGCTGGCAGCACTGCTTGGCCGCCTTATGGATATTGTCCAGACCTTCTTCCCTTTGCTTAGTTGTCTTCGCTCCATGAATCTTCCTTGTTTTGTCATCAACACCAACAATAAGCAGTCCATCATTGGTATTGGAGAAACTCACCATTGGCCTGGCTAAAGTAGACGGTTTGGTCCTCAGTGCTTTCAAAGAAACCGTTTGACTTTCTCCGTATTTTATGAGTCTGGATAATTCAGATTTAGTCATTTCTTAGCCTTTTTCTCGCTCGTTTCAATTTCAATAGGGACAGCGCCCATTTATTGATTCTTACTTGTGGGGCAATATACCCATATCTTCAAGAATTCTCTTAGAGTGTAATCTCTAGGACACTCGAGAGGTTGCCTTAAACCATCTTTGTCTTCGGAAACACATTCCTGATAATCTCCCCTTTAAGTAGGATGATGAGGAAAACCTGTTGCTAGAACTTTTGATATGCGTGGTATGCCAAAAGTTTACATACAGCGAGTCAATCTATCGATAATAGTGGTCGCTGTCTTTGTTCTTCTGTTTGTCATATGAGATTTGAATAAGACCTTCTATTTCAATCAGGCACTACCCTCTTAAACCTCTCATCAGCTTTGTTTATTCCCTGAACAAATTTTTTCCACTTATCAAACTTGAAGGCGCAGCTTGCGGAAACATCCGCCGAAGCAACGTAAAGACCTATTTCGTCGGCGAGCTTTCCGATATCGTTTGCTGCTCTGGCAAGTTGATAGAGAAAGCTTGTGCTTTTACTCATCACAAAACCTCCTTGAGGGAGCCTTTCTCGATTGGCCCTTTAAGACTGTCAACTTTGACAGACATACTAATGCCTCCCAGGGGAACTTGATACGCCCTGATTATTCGGTAATCTGCAACCGGAGACTATATCTGCAATAACCCTTAGCTGAAACGAAACCCTAACAATTATTGAGGTTTGTATCAACACCTCATATCCTCCAACTCTCTGCGCCGGCTATAGCTAGACATTCTTCCTGTCTTGCTGCTCTCTGCAGCCTTAAAGAAAGCCATATGAATAACTTTTTTTCGATATAGAAGTGCAGAACCTAGAATTGCTTTACCTTCAAATCGATGGTCGGTCCCCTGCCCTATCGAACCCTACTGTCTCTCCATTAATAATGACATAAAGACCCCTTTGATGAGGTACATACTTGAAGGTCTCCAGGTATTTCTCCTCGATGGTAGTTCCTCTACATATCACAGGGGACGGTTTTAGACAGATGATGTTTCAGAGCCGTATTCTCTATTCAAAAAACAAAAAACCCATTCTCTCTATTCTGAAAGAATGGGTTCACCTATAGATAACCTGGGTAGGTACATTTCCTTATCCTCAGAAGGCCTATGGGATGACCCTCTGTAGTCTCGGATACCTTGCCTTCTTGGTTATCCTCCTTGTGGACAACATTGTTTAGTGCAGCGAATTATAGCATTTTTGGAGCTCATTGTCAAATCGAATAGGACTTATAAGCAGTGCTCTTGTTTGTTTACTTATAAAACTCTCTTATATTTTTTTCATCGCCTTCTCGAATAAGTAGTATTGGCGGGGACTTAGGCCCAGTGTCCGATGTCCGGACACTCCTCCTTGTATGGGGGGTTGAAGTTAAGGCAAGGCTCTTTTTCTACTAACAAAGGATTCTGGAGAAGAACTCCGGAACTCCCTTGATGCCCAAGTTAACGCGAAACAGGGCTCCAGCACCTGGCCCTTGTTCTTTCTTGTTGTTGCCACCTGCTGTGGTCACGTAGATATCAGTAAAGTCTATTCCACCGAAGGTCACACTTGAGATTCGTTTTGCCGGAAAGTAGATACGCCGTTCCTCTATGCCCTCGGGTGAGTACCGCACCAGGCAACTGCCATCCCAGCGAGCCGACCACACGTAGCCTTCGGCATCTACCGTCATCCCATCTGGAGTTCCTTCTCCCTCTGGTGTGCGCACAAATACCTCCCGGTTGGTTATAGCGCCGGTAGACTCATCGTAGTCGAAGATGTAGATTTCACGTTGGAGTGAATCGGTATAGTACATCTGTTTGCGGTTCGGGGTAAAACCCATCCCATTGGAAGTGCCGATTCCATCGAGGAGCTTCACTAATCGGCCACGTACATCAAGCCGATAAAGACGACCCAATCGCTCTTTAGTGGACATCGTGCCACAAAAGACACGTCCGGCAGGGTCAGCGATGACATCGTTGAATCGAGATTCTCGTTCTTCAGGAATCTCTTTGATGAACACTTTCTCTTTGCCTCTCTGCCAACTTTTCACCGTACCCTTTTCCATGAAGAGCAGGAGCGCTCCTTCAGTCTGAATGGTGAATCCCCCAACCATATTTCCTTTATAGACTTGCTCATGCTTCTTGGTTTTAGGATCATAACAGAATATACGACTAGTGGGTATATCAGTCCAATAAAGCCGCTCTTCGATGGGGTGCCACAAGGGATTCTCCCCTATAAGACATTTGTAGTCAGCAATTAACTCCAGCTTCACCGAATCCTCCTTGGATTTAGACTTCATTTTTGTTTTGGCACTCCACTCCTCTATTTGAGGTGTCTTTTAGAAAAACCGGGAACAAATTCCGCCGATTGTTAAATTAGCTGACACGACTGCTTTTTTGGCTCCGGTCAAGTTACAGGCCTTTTTGAGGACAACCAAAGTCTTTAAGGCTCTGTGATTAGGATGTGCTTGCTGGCCTAGAGGCAGTTCACAGTCCACTAACCTTGACGAGGCTCTCTTGTGTTGATATAAAAGGTACATGTGTCGGGCCTGAGCAACAATCGTTGAAATAAATGGGAATTATACCCTTGACAAACTCAAAACAATATACTCTACAAAAAATAGTACTTGACGAAATATTAACAGTATGATAGAAATAGAATAAAGCAAATCCTTTCTGTAACAACATTTTAGAGCAGGTGGGGTTGACAAAGTTTCACCCTTTACTATAATATACTCAAATCGTAATTTCAATAATTGAAATTACGAAATGGTTTAAGGAGGCATTGAAATGCCCGCCAAACAGAAAAAGAAGAAGGGACTATTCAATGGACTAGCACATGATGTGTATACATCAGTGGGGAGTACATTTACCGCATTGTTTTGTGATTCCACTGAAGAAATAGCGGAAGATGCAGTGAAGCAACATATAGAAAGAGAAAAGAACAACAAGGACAATAAGAACAAGTAATCTCGTGGAAACGGTTGATATGGGGGTCTCCTAAATGCTCCCATTGAAAAGCCCCGAGGGGATCGGGGAAAGAATAAAAGATAAGATAATCTGCAGAACTATTTGAACCAGACTCCAGAAGCAAAATCTTTGCTCATGTTTGAAATCTTGCAAAGCCTCTTATCTCTTGTTAATATCAAGACGCCATTGGGACTATGTATCTTCTTCAATTCGATACCCATAGCAATTATTAGAATATCAAAAGAATTTTTGCCTATCGGATCTGAGGTTGGCGTTTTAGGTTATCCACTTTGTAAGCTAGAATTTCAAGAAAAGGATATAAATGAACCGTTAATAGGAAATATTTTACTTCGAGCTGACCGGGGCGTTATGAATTGCAGATATCAAACTTCTGAAACTCATTATTCGTATAAATTCACATTAGCCTTCAATCCTGGCAATAGCGGGGGGCCAATCTTTGATGTTAAAACTGGAAGATTGATTTCTATAGTGAAAGGATATAAAGCTATAAGAATAAACGAACGAGAAAATATAATTTTTGATGAAGGCGCAAAACAACTAAAAATCTACACGAGAGGCGTCGATGCAACTTAGGTGACCTGCCCCCATAATTAATAGTACCACTTGTTAAGTTCCAGTCAACGGCATGATGGCCTCCGGGGCAGGTAACTTATCGGCATAGATAGAAGAAGGAGCAGTATTTGCAGTTTCTTTCATTTGCAGGATCTGCTATGAATGTTTTTTCTGGATCAAGGATTTCATGCAAAATAAAGTCGAGCGCCTTGAGGCAAATCTGCATTAATTTTTCCTCATTTCTTTTTTTATTATGAAGGTAGGAAAGTTTAAGACTCCTCAAATTATAGAGCGCTGCATTCAAGGTTTCTTCTTCATACTTTTTCTTCTCAAAATAATAATATAAGGGAAGCTGAAACGATCTTATTTGATCCCTTATGGGCTCTCTGTTGAATTTCATCTTCTCCAGCTTATCAGTCTGCTGAGGCTTAGGGGTATCAGCGCCTGTCTTATAGTCCAGAATCAACACTGATCCATCTTCAAGCTTGTCTATCCTATCTACTATATAGGTGAAATCAAAGGTAATACCAGAGAGCTCTATTCTTTCTTTAAACTGTTTTTCCAGGTAGAGAATCTTCTGCACTCTCCTCTCCTTGCTCCTCTGTTCAAATGCAAGGAATCCTTTAAGTCTAGAATACAACACTTTCTCAAGCATAAATAAGTCTGGGCGCATTCTTTTACTGAAAAAAGTTTCAAATTTCTCAGCCAATATTTCAGGGAATTTCCGGGAGAACTCTTCATTAATCTGTGGCTTTCTATTGATAAACCTGGCGAAGACATCCTTGAGAAGCTGGTGAATAAAAATTCCTACTTCTTTACCTTCAATATCTTCTGACAGTTTTGCTTTTTCTTCGAAACCAAGAACATACTTATAATAAAATTGTAAGGGGCATCGAAGATATGTATCTATACTCGATGCAGAATAAGTGCGCTTTTTTAAGAGCTCTATCATCCCCTTAGTTTTTTTGATTTCTCTTTTGGTAAGTAATACCTCTGTTGAGAAACTAACCTGGGGAATAGGCTTTATAGTAAAAGTTTTCTCCTTTTTCTGCCTCTGCCAGATAATTTCCTCAATGAATCGGCTCCTCTCTTTCTCCGAGTTTTCCTCATAGATAAGATGTACATTTTTAGCTACAGAGATTATTCTCTTAAATAAATAATGCTGTATCTCCTCCTCTTTTTCAAGAGTATCAAGCCCGAGGCTCACGATAATATCGTGCGGTATGAGTGGTTCATGAATATGCAGTTTTGGCAATTGTGACTCGTTGCCATTCATTATAATCACATTTTCAAAGTTAAGAGAACGAGTTTCAAACATGCCCAGGATTTGCAATCCTTTAAGGGGAGAGCCCGAGAAAGAGATAATCTCGTTTTCTAGCATGTCCTGAAATATTTTAAAGATATCTTCCTTTATGAAATCTTCTTGGGAAAAAGAGATATTTTCAAGTTCATCTCTTATCTCATAAAGTCTTTCCGTAATTTTAAGATTCAAGGGATAACTGCCGATGAGACTCTTCCTGACCAATGTATCCAGAAATTTTTCCAGTGATAGAGCAAAATCATGAAAGTTTGTAATATCTTGCCACAAAGTAAATAGAAGTAGATGAAGCTCTTTAAGAACATTTTGCATCTCCTCAATGGATGTCTTAATATCCATATGTTCCAGTGTTTCAACAGCTAGTCCGAATAAGGCATCTTCATTTTCTATATCCTCCAATTTTACAAAGAGGTTACCACTTATAGGTGTATTTTCTATGCCTAACAATACTTCCTCTATCTTATGCACCAGAACCCTGGTAGCACTATAATCTGGCAGTATTTTGAGGTTTTTTATAAGAGGCTGGCTCAAGGCAGCAATATAGTCTTTTGCATAGTACTCTGCACCTTTTCTTGTCTTTTGTGCCTGGACTATATTTTCGAATAACGAATAGAGCGAGCTTCTCTTTAGCGGATAGCCAAGAGAGACATTGAACTCACCCACCGAAGAACCTATCTCAGAAACCAATGGTATCATACTGTTTGGGTCAGGAAGAATAATAACTGTGGAATCGAGCTTCTTCATTTTTTTTAGTATCGTTCTTACTGTCGATACCTGAGAGTGCCTATCAAAAGCCGCATACAGGTTTAAAGAGTAATTATTTTCTCTTTTTTTATCTGGCTTAATCGAGGAGGAAAAGTACCGGGCAGTGTTTTTGAGAATCGACCATCCATCTTCATCTCCCTGAAGAAAAAGAATGGCTTTATCGATATCATAAAGATGTTTGATTATCTTTTGCTCTGTCTTATACATATAAAAGAAGGAACAGAAGATGATCTTATCGAACTCATCGAAACTCACTTCTTGCATTGCCCTAGCTGTGGATAGATAGATAAATCCTCTGGAGAAGGATTTCTTTTTAGAAAGCAATTTATGGTAAGCATCTCGAAGAATTATGATATTTTTAAGCAGCACATTTATATTTTCAGGGATTTCATATCCTATGCTAGCACTTGCCTGAATATTTTTCAGTGAGTCTGGCGCTATATCTTCCAGATCCAGCAAATCTATAAACTTAGCTATTTCTCTGGCCCAGGGGAGGAATTGGGAAAATTGTTCTCTTCCCCTTACCACTTCAGGTGCTATTTTTCTGGCAAGAGTATAGATCATATGCCAGGATTCTAAATTAGCTATCTTTATAAAAGGAGTCTTTTTTAAGAGAGTATATTGAATAAACTCATCGATGGAAAAAAAGGTTGGAGAAAAGAAGCTTTTGCCTATCCTCTTTGATAAGGCCTTTTTCAAAAAAAGGGCAGGCCGCTTTCCTTCAAAAACAAAGGCCAGTCGGCTTATATCAGGACTATTCTCTAAAAAACTCTTTTCAATAAAATCAGCAAGATTTTCGATAAAGTTTTCATTCAGGCTGTAGGTTACTATCTTATCCATATACTTCTTCCACCATCAAGGCATCCAGGTAAATGAGAAAACATCTTGCCTTTAGTTGCGGATAGAGTGGTTTTACAATGTTCATATATTGGATAATCTGTTTTTTATGTGTTTCCAATTCCTCCCTTGAACTCTTGTAATCCACGATCCATAGTTCTTTGGCTGTTATAATAAGCCGGTCAATTCTTTTTGTATTTCCCGCTGGGTCTATAATCTCTTTCTCCTGGTATAAACTGCCTTCTTTTAAGTAAAAAAACGGCTTGAACTTTTCAACCTCTAGTAGATTTCCTACGGTGGAAATATACTCATCCAAATTTTTAATATAGGGAAATACTGAGCGTGCCTTTTTGCGGGCCAAATTCAAGCACTCGTCTTTGTCCTGGATAAAAAGATTTCCCAGGCAGGATAAGATAAGATGAAAAATTTCGCCTTTTAACACCTTATCTCTATTTATCAACTGAGGTGTTTCTATAAACTCATTCCTCAAAATATTTATCCAGTCTGAGTATTGTGAAAGGCGCAGTTCTATAAGAGGTCTTTCTTCCCTGGTTTCTTGCTCTTTATATTCTCTTCTGGCACCTCGTTCAAGAGTCTCAAAAGGTATAAGGGCGCACGCCATGTTCTTCTTTTTGCCTGTTCTTCCTGGCAGGAAAAGATACATCTCGTATTTTGCTCTAGTAAGGGCAACATATAAGTTATTTAGCTCATCAATGAGGGATTTTACGTATTCATCCTTATATTCAGTGCCTAACCTTCTTGAATAGGCTGCATAATCTTTTTTAAGCTGAACAAGACCCAAGCTATTATCTTCAAATTGCTTTACCACATAGGGTTTCCTTGATCCTACCCCAGCTGAGCCAACAGTTACATCTATCTCCAGGAATGGTATTATGACAACAGGAAACTCAAGCCCTTTTGCCTTGTGAATTGTGGTGATTTTTACAGAGTTTGTCCGGCTAACTCTTACATAAAGATCTTTTTCTGCTATATCTTCGAAAAAATCAAGAAATGAAGAAATCCCGGTATAATCTTCTTCTTTTTCCTTAATAATTTCCAGAAGTCTCATGAAAAATCCCTGATATAGAGAAAAATTCTCCAGGACCTTAAACCTGCCCAGAATAGTAACTATAAGTTCATAAGGAGGGACAAAACCTACACTTTTAAAAAATAATTCTATAAGATTATCCCACTCATCACTAAATCTTTTTTTGAACTCTTTGTATAGGTAGCTGTCCATTTCTTCTTTCCCAGAAATCCGTAGTTCAAAGATAAAATCCCGTATAGCATCCTTTTTTATCCCGCTAACCTTGCAGAAAATATCCCCCAGGATAAAAGAGGCAAAGGATAGATTATCAATAGGCGAGTCTAAGAACTTAAGAAATGAAATAAGCTCTTTTATGAGTGGGTGCTCACGTATACTCAGTGTCTTTTCTGACTCAACAGAGATGTTTTCCTCAATAAGCCATGCGGTAAAAAGCTTAACATCACTGTTCTTTCTTGCCAGGATTGCTATGTCTCCCAATGAAAATCTCTTTTTAAGCTCCTTAATCAGTGATATTAGCTTTTTACGCATAATATCGTTTCTTTCGTCTATATTGCCTGTGTTAATTGTTTGTACCCTGACATACCCGTATATATTCTCCTTCCTCCACTTTTGCTTTGAGCCGCCAAAGACATTCAATATTTTGCCAATATCTGCATGGGAAAAAAGGGAAAATTGTTCCTGCCAGTCCCCTACCCTATTGACAAATCCCTTAAGATTTTCCCCAGAAAAAATCTCATTATTAAATTCCACAATTTCTTTTTCACTGCGATAATTTGTGAGCAGGGACCCAGGTTTTAGGTTAAAGTCCTGGAAATTACGTTGGACTGAATCAAAGAGAGAGATATCTCCACCTCGAAACCGATAAATAGCTTGTTTCTTATCCCCTACGTAAAAAAGAGAACCACCCGATGAGAGAGCCTCTTCAACCATAGGAAATATATTTTTCCACTGAAGTCTGTTCGTATCCTGAAATTCGTCAATTAGGTAATGACGTAAACGGGTTGCTATTCGATAATAAAGCTCAGCCACGGTGAACTTTTCATCGTTTACAAGGGTATGTGCGTGGGTATTCAGCTCCTGCAAGAACACAACATTATCATTACTGGAAAGTCCCTGAAATTCATCAAGCACCAGGCTAAATATTTTTAGATAAGGCTTAAAGACGGCATAGGATTCCCATTCGCAGAATTCTCTTAGATTTTTACGTATGTTATGCCAAAGCTGGACAATCTTTTCTGGGGTCTTCATATTTTTCTTCATGGGAAACTCTTCTCGCTTAAAATATTGAGAAAGATCCTTTATATTAAAGCTGTTTCTATTTTTTTCCAGAAAAGAATGCAGGCTTTTAATAAAACGACCATCTGATTGTTCAGGTATGTCATCAGAAATCTTCTTTATGAGGTCAATTATTGTCTGTTTCTTTTTTAACAAATCCTTTGCTTCACTATCGGGGCTCCTGAAATTCTCCCCATAGATGCCCCTGTAGTTATAAAGAGACTCTATAAGCCTAAATATATCTTGCTTAGAAAACCAACCCTCTTTATTTTCAACGAAAAGATAATATTTCAGGAAATCTTCAAAGACTTTAAGGATTTCTTTGTCTATTTGCGCTTTATCAATGAGTTTGTCCAAGC
>Ga0315533_1001968_pt1 | contig 14852 bp, 10 predicted proteins | sample SalMarSW160130MG_FD_203081 | JGI IMG/M metagenome (GOLD analysis project Ga0315533, IMG submission 203081) | Salt marsh sediment microbial communities from the Plum Island Ecosystem LTER, Massachusetts, United States - Salt Marsh Sediment SW1601-30 ...
GGAGCCCGTGCGGCTCTCTGCGCCGGACGCTCATACGCTCGTGTTCGAGTTCGACCAACCCTACGGCATTTTCCTCGAAATGCTCTCTTATCGCGGCAACGAGATTCTCGGACCGAAGCACTACCTGATGCAGTTCCATCGCGACTACGTGCCGGCGGCGGAACTCGAGACCAAGGCCCGAGAACGGGGCGTGGGCACGTGGTTTCGGCTGTTCCAACTGGTAAACAACCTGGACGACAACCCGGACATGCCGACGTGGAAACCGTTCAAGTTGATGGTGCCGCTTCCCTCGACGCGGATTGTGGCCGAGCGGAACCCGTACTACTGGAAAGTGGACCCGGCGGGTAACCAGTTGCCGTATATCGATCGGGTGGTCTACACGGACGTTCAGAACAACGAGATCGCCACGTTTCGTGCGATGGCGGGTGAAGTGGACTTTCAGGCGCGTCGGATGGACACGGCCAACTATCCGTTGTTCATGGAGAACCGTCAGAAGGGGCAGTACCGGGTGTTACGCGACCTGAACCCCGGGGCGTTTGTCTGCTACATCAACCAACACAGCCGAGACCCCGTGTTGCGTCCGCTGCTCCAGGACCGTCGGTTTCGGATTGCGCTGTCGGTCGCCGTCAACCGGGCGGAACTGGTCGACCTGGTGTACACGGGCATGGCAGAGCCGTCCCGTGGCGTGGCAAGTCCCTTCGACCCGTTCTACCTGCCGTGGTTCGACGAGCGGCACCTCGAGTACGACCCCGATCGAGCCAATGCGCTGTTAGACGAGCTCAGCATGAAACGGGGCCGTCTGGGGATGCGCCGACTGCCCAACGGCCAGCCGTTCCGTCAGATGTTGAGAGTCTATCCGTCTGAGTCGGGGACCAGTTCGGACCTGTGGCAGCTCGTGGCCGACTATTGGCGCGAGGTCGGTCTGGATTTCATCCTCAAAATCGATGAACGCACGCTCAGCGTGCTCCAGGTGTCCAACGGCAACAGCGATTTCTGGGCCTACGCCACGGCCGGGATGCACTGGATTCTCGACCCCCAGTGGTTCGTGCCCTGGGCACAGGACAGCTTCTTCGCCCCGCTCTACGGACGCTACCACATCACCGCGGGAAAAGGCGGCGTCAAGCCCCCGCCCGACATCCAGCGGCTATTGGACTGGTACCTGGAACTCGTCGCCACGACCGACGAGGCCCGGCGGCTCGAACTCGGCAGTCGCATCCTCGGCCAATGGGCCGAGGAGTCCTACACGATTGGGATTTGCCGGGCCGAGTTGCTGACCATCGTCTCGAACCGATTCAAGAATGTACCCGACGAGATAATCCATAGCTGGCGCCTGATGACGCCGGGGTACATCGACATCGAGCAGTTTTATCTCGAAGACTGGGAGGGGGCCGCCGAATGATCACGTTCATCATCCGCCGTCTTCTCATCATGATTCCGACGCTTTTGTGCATCTCGATCATCACGTTTTGCATCATCCAGCTTCCGCCGGGGGATTACCTCACCACATACATGGCGAATCTGGCCCAGACGGGTGAGTCCGCCAGCCAAACGGAGATCGAGAGCCTCCGCGTACAGTACGGCCTCGACAAGGCGCTGCACGTTCAGTACCTCAAGTGGCTCTGGGGTATACTGCATGGCGATTTCGGCCAATCCTTCTCGCAGAACAAGCCCGTGAGCGAATTGATTTGGGAGCGGCTCGCCCTGACGGTTACGATTTCGCTCATCACGCTCGTGTGCACGTGGATCATCGCCATCCCGATTGGGATTTACTCCGCCACGCACCAGTACAAGCTGTCCGATTACGTGTTCACGTTTCTCGGTTTCATCGGCATGTCGACTCCGGGGTTTCTGCTGGCACTGCTCCTCATGACGCTCTCCTACAACTACCTCGGCACTACGCCGGGCGGGCTGTTCTCCGATGAATTCATCAGCGCGCCGTGGTCCTTGGACAAGATCGTTGATTTACTGAAGCATATCTGGGTGCCCGTGGTGATATTGTCCGTGGCGGGCACGGCGGGTCTGGTCCGCATGGTGCGCGCCAACCTGCTGGACCAGCTCGAGATGCCCTACGTGGTCACCGCGCGCGCCAAGGGCCTCACGGAGATACGGCTGCTCCTGAAGTACCCGGTCCGAGTGGCCATCAACCCCATCGTAAGCACGCTGGGCTGGATGCTGCCGCAGCTCGTTTCCGGGTCGGTCATCGTGGCCATGGTACTGAACTTGCCCACCACCGGGCCGTTGCTCCTTCGGGCGTTAATGGAGCAGGATATGTTCCTGGCGGGGAGTTTCATCATGATGCTGAGCGCCCTGACTGTGATAGGCACGTTAATTTCGGACATCCTCCTTGCCTGGGTTGACCCGCGCATCCGCTTCGAAAGGCAACAATCATGAGCGCCGCGGCCGATGGAAAACAGGGACGGTCCCCCTTTTCCTCAGAAGCGCCCCAGGCGGACGAGAAGCTCTACCTGGCTTCACAGTGGAAGCTGATGCGGTTGAAGTTCCGTGACCACAAGCTGGCCGTGTTCGCGCTCTATGTAGTCATTGCGCTGTATTGCATGACCGTATTATGCGAATTCCTCGCGCCATCGACCCCGAACACGCGCGATGCCAAACACAGTTTTGCCAAGCCGCAGCGGATTCGCTTGTTTCACGAGGGCAGGCTGCGGCGGCCCTTCATCTATCCGCTCGAGCAACATATCGACGATGAAACCCTGGCCCGGACCTACACCAATGACACGTCCCGCCCTCTGCCCATCAGGTTGTTCGTCCAAGGCGCACCCTACCGGATGTGGGGATTGATCCCGATGAAGCGCCATCTCATCGGCCTCGACGAGGGCGAGCGGCTGTACCTTATGGGGGCCGATCGCCTCGGCCGGGACCTGTTCAGCCGCATCCTTTACGGCAGCCGCATCTCGCTGTCGATCGGCTTGGTCGGCGTAGGCATCAGCCTCATACTCGGCGTGATCGTCGGAGGCATTTCCGGGTACTACGGCGGGCTTATCGACAACCTCATCCAGCGTTTCATCGAGGTCCTGCGGTCCTTTCCCACTATTCCACTATGGCTGGCGCTCTCCGCGGCCATGCCGGCCACATGGTCGCAGCTCGAGGTCTATTTCTGCATGACCGTCATCCTGGCGCTGATTGGTTGGACGGGGCTGGCGCGTGTGGTGCGGGGCAAGATTCTCGCCTTGCGCGAGGAGGATTACGCCATGGCCGCACGGGTCGCCGGGGTCACGGAGTTCTCGATCATCATGCGCCATCTCATTCCCGGGTTTGTGAGCCATCTGATCGTCACTATCACGCTCGCCATTCCCGGAATGGTCATGGCTGAAACGTCGCTGAGCTTCCTGCGCCTCGGCCTGCGCTCGCCTACCATCAGTTGGGGCGTGCTCCTGCAAGATGCGCAGAATATCCGGGCGGTGAACCTCTACCCGTGGTTGTTACTGCCCGTGGTCTTTGTCATTGTAACGGTGTTGATGTTCAACTTTCTCGGTGACGGCCTGCGCGATGCCGCCGACCCGTACAGCCATTAAGCCGGGCCCGTGGCACCCTCAAACTCGTTTGAGGGTGTTGAACTGGACTATAGTCCACCCTCAAACCAAGTTTGGGGGCGCCACGTCGGATACGAGCGGACCAAACGACAGGTCCGCTGATATATGGCGGCGCTGCGAATGCAACCAACGCCCTTAAAAGGATTTGCGGGAGGTCCCCGGCCAATGGTATCATTTCGATTTAGGGTTGGGCGCCGGTTCTCAGAAAAAGGCAGTGATGACACGTTTTGTCACGGTTTTCGATCGAATTCAGAGCGTAGCAACGTCCCGGGCGTGTCTCTATAAACTCGGAAACAGCTACTACCAGGACTGAAAACGCCCCAACAGGACAGCGCGTAGGAGGCGGATTATGGGCGAAAAACCCAAGATTCTGATTGTCGATGACGATGAGGCGGTCAGAGCGGCTCTCTCTCGGCATCTGAGCGCCGCCGGGTTTGCCTGTGACCAGGCCGCCGACGGCCGGGCCGGACTGGAGCTTCTGCGTGGAAACGCCTACGCCGTGGCGCTCATAGACCTGCGAATGCCAAGGATGGGCGGCCTGGACCTGCTGAAGGCTATTCGAGACGAGAACGTTTCGGCCGTGCCGGTTATTCTGTCCGCTTATGGCGAGGTGGCTAACGTGAAGCAGGCCATGCAACTCGGCGCTTTCGACTTCATTGAAAAGCCCGCGGCTCCCGAGATGATTCAGGACGCTGTCGAGCGAGCAACTTTACACGCGGCCGTCTCCCGCCGCGCTCTGGAGACGGCCAACATGGCCGAGGAGTGGGAATCCGTGTTCGACGCCTCACCGGACATGATTCTTGTGCTGGGGCCGGATTGGCGGATACTGCGCTGTAATGACGCGGTGGCAAAGCGGTTCAATACCACCAAGGAGGACCTTGTGGGTCGCTTTTGTTACGAAGCCCTGTGCGGCCGGGACCGGCCCCCGGAGTTCTGCCCTTGCGCGCAAGCAGGAAGCGAGGAACCAATCTACTCAGCCCAGTTGCGCCATCCGGTCTGGGGCGGGTATTTCGAGATCACGCGTCTGCCGCTCACCGACCGCTCCAGGCATGTATGGGGTTTCGTTCACACCGCACGCGACGTCACCGAACAGAAACACGCCGAAGCTGACCTCCGCGAAAGCGAGGAGAAGTTCCGGGTAATCAGTTCGGCGGCGCCTGACGCGGTGATCATGATGAATGCGGACGGCAAGGTTTCTTATTGGAACCAGGCGGCCGAGCGAGTTTTTGGCTACACGGAAGATGAGGTGATCGGCAAGGACCTTCACAGAACGCTCGCCCCGGAACAGTATGCGGAAAGCTATACTCGGGGGATACTTAGGTTCAACAAGTCTGGCGAGGGCGCAGCAATCGGGCGGACCCTTGAGTTAACGGCCCTGAGAAAGGGCGGTGGGGAATTCCCCATCGAGATATCCCTGTCATCAATCAAAATCGGCGGCCAGTGGCACGGCGTGGGGATAGTCCGCGACATTAGCGATCGCAAGCGCGCTGAGGAGGAGTTGCGCGGGGCACACGCGGAGTTGGAATTGGTCCTGGCCTCTATTCCATCGATCCTGATTGGGGCGGGGCCCGACGGCAGGATCGCGCATTGGAATTCGGCGGCTGCCAAGGTCTTTGGAATCTCCTCAGAGAGCGTACTCGGACGCCGCCTTTCCGAGTGTGGAATCGACTGGGAGCAACCTAGGGTCCTCGAGGGCGTTGACACGTGCGTGGGCGAAGGCAAGCAGGTGCGCCTGGATGATGTTCGCTTTACCCGCCCCGACGAAACGGGCGGACTACTTGGACTCACTATCACCCCACTCGCCAACAGTGAGGACGGGATGGCCGGGTTCCTCCTGGTGGGCGCCGACATCACCGAGCGGGAGATGCTGGCGGCCCAACTCAGCCAGGCGCAGAAACTCGAATCGATTGGGCAACTCGCCGCCGGCATTGCCCACGAAATCAATACACCCACGCAGTACGTCGGGGATAATACCCGGTTCCTGCAAGATGCGTTTCGCGATCTATTGGCCGTGCAAGCCAAGCACGACCAGCTCCTCAAGGCGGTGAAAGAAGGCGCGGTCGACGATCGCCTGCTTTCGGAGGTCGAGACGACGGTGCAGGAGGCCGACATGGAATACTTGCTCGAGGAGATTCCCAAGGCCATCGAGCAGTCACTGGACGGTGTCAGCCGGGTCGCGAAGATCGTTCGGGCAATGAAAGAATTCTCGCATCCAAACATCAAGGAGAAGACCCCCACCGACCTCAACCACGCCATCGAAAGCACGGCCACCGTGGCGCGGAACGAGTGGAAATATGTGGCCGACATGGTCACGGAATTTGATGAAGAGATGCCCCTGGTTCCTTGCCTGCCCGGGGAGTTCAATCAGGTGATCCTGAACATCGTGATTAATGCGGCTCACGCGATTGCTGGGGTGGTGGGTGACGGGGCCGAGGGCAAAGGCACGATCACGATTCGGACCCGGCGGGATGGAGACTGTGCCGAGGTGCGCATTAGCGACACCGGGCCGGGAATCCCGGCGGAAGTGGGGAACCGGGTTTTTGACCCGTTTTTTACAACCAAGGAAGTGGGCAAGGGAACGGGCCAGGGCCTGGCGATCGCCCGTAATGTCGTCGTTGATAAGCATGGAGGAACGCTGACGTTCGAGACAGAGCCAGGCCACGGCACGACGTTTATTATCCGGATGCCCATTGAGGCCCTGTGATGAGCCAGGCGAGACATGAAAAAGAAACTGCTCTTCGTCGACGATCAGCCTGAAGTGCTACACGCGCTCAACCGAATGCTTCGCGAGCAAGAGCACGTCTGGGAGATGCGCTTTGTGTCGAGCGCCGATGAAGCCTTGGCGAAAACCGATGCAACCGCGTTCGACCTCGTCGTTTCCGACGTGAAAATGGCGGGGAAGGACGGATTTGAGCTCTTGAAGGCGCTGCGCGGCCGCGAGAAAACGCAGGATGTCCCCGTGATAATGCTGACCGGCCTGGGTGACTCAGACCTCAAGCGCCGCGCCCTGGACCTGGGCGCAACGGACCTTCTGATGAAACCGGTCGACCCGGAGGACCTGTTGGCCCGCGTTCGGAGCGTGCTCCAACTGAAGTCCTATCAAGATCAACTGAAGTCACACAACGAACTCCTCGAACAGCGAGTCAAAGAACGGACCGCTGCGCTCGAGGAGTCCCGCCGCGAGATCATCTGGCGGCTTGCCAAGGCGGGCGAGCACCGCGATGAGACCACCGGCAACCACATTGCGCGAGTGGCATGGTATTGCCGCATCATTTCCGAGGGCCTCGGCCTCGATCGCGAATTCGTTGAGACGATAACTCTGACCAGTCCACTTCACGATATCGGGAAAATCGGCATTCCCGACACGATCCTCTTGAAGAAGGGGCCGCTCACTCCGGAGGAACGGGCGGTAATGAAGACGCATTGCCGAATCGGAGCCGATATCCTGTCCCAGGCACCTAAAGCAATGAGCCCGTTTCGCGAGTTGCACGCCGCCCCCCGCTTGGAACAACAGGAAACGTCTCCTATACTGTCTGTGGCCGTTACCATCGCCGAAGCCCACCACGAACGATGGGACGGCACGGGTTATCCAAAGGGTTTGGCCGGCGATAGTATTCCCCTGGAAGCTCGCATCGTCGGTTTAGCGGACGTGTTCGACGCGCTGAATTCCCCCCGCCCTTACAAGCCGGCCTATGAAGAAGCCAAGGTGCTGGCGATCATGCGCAGCGAGAATGGCAAGCACTTCGACCCCGATGTTTTTGCGGCGTTTCAGGACACACTGGCGGACATTCGGTCAATGCGAGATGCGTTGTCGGACGAAACGAGCACCGGCGCTACCGTAGCAGGAGCCACGCCATGAAACGCATTCTGTTCGTCGACGACGAGCCCAACATCCTCCAGGGACTCCAGCGAATGTTGCGGCACATGCACAAAGAATGGGAGATGACATTTGCGGCCAGTGGACAAGAGGCACTCGACCTGATGGCCACGAAGCCCTTTGACGTCATCGTGTCTGACATGCGCATGCCTGGGATGGATGGCGCCACGCTGTTAACGGAGGTAATGAATCGTCACCCACAAACCGTCCGGTTCGTCCTGTCAGGCCAATCCGATGAAGAAACCATTTTCCGGTCTATCGGGCCGACGCAACAATTCATGGCGAAGCCATGCGATCCGGAGGTACTGAAGGCCACGGTGGACCGTGCTTTCGCGCTTCGGGATCAGTTGAATAGTGAGGATATCAAACGTCTCGTATCGCAAATGCCGGTACTACCTCCCCTGCCGGAGTCGTATAAGAGGCTGATGGACGAACTGCGCTCGCCCGATTGTTCCATTGGGGCGGTGGGGCGAATTATCGGGTCGGACGTGGGCATGACAGCGAAGATTCTCCAGTGGGTGAACTCCGCCTTTTTCGGAGTTCGGCAGCATGTGTCGAATCCCACACAGGCCATCAGTTTCCTTGGTCTGGATACGATCCGAGCCTTGGTCCTCATGCTTGGCGCGTTTTCGCATGTGGCCGAGGCAAAGCTCCCGGCAGGTTTCTCGTTTGACGGGTTTTGCCAACACAGTATAGCTGTTGGCGCGTATGCCCAGGCGATCTGCAAGAGTGAAGGTCTGGGCGACAAGGACCTTAGCGACACCTTTACAGGGGCTATCCTTCACGATTCGGGGATGTTGATACTCGCCATAAACCGCCTAACGCAATACCGTGAAGTGCTCAGCCGCACGCTACGGGACCCGGTAGCGCTTACGGATGCGGAGTTGGAAGCGTTTGGGTGCACGCACGCTGAAGTGGGCGCATACCTTCTCGGGCTCTGGGGCCTGCCCGACCCAGTCGTTGAGGCGGTGGCGTTCCATCATCGACCGAGCGAGTGCCCGGCACAGCACTTCAGCCCGCTGACCGCGGTTCACGTGGCCGATTATCTTGAGCACGAGACACGGGACGAAAGCAAGGGGAGAAAGCGTCCCCAGCTCGACTTCGACTATCTCAAGAGACTGGGCCTTGAGAATCGCCTTTCCACATGGCGAGAGGTCTGTCTCCGTATAAGTGAAGACCGGGAAACGGAATAATGATGGAAGACAAGGTTCTATTCGTCGATGATGACCCGAATATCTTAGCGGCCTATAAGCGGCAGTTGCGGAAGGCGCTCCGCGTTGAAACAGCCGAAGGGCCGAAAAAGGGACTGCAACTGGTCATGGATCGGGGTCCGTTTGCGGTGGTCGTCGCCGACATGCATATGCCCGTGATGAATGGGATCGAGTTTCTGGCGCGCGTTGGAGAAATTGCGCCCGATACGATACGCATGATGCTGACCGGCGCCCCAGACCTCGAGATCGCAATGCAAGCCGTGAACGAGGGAAGCATCTTCCGTTTTCTTACAAAGCCCTGCCTCCCGGAGCTTATGGGTAAGGCACTCGTTGCGGGAATCAATCAATACCGGCTGATCAGAGCCGAAAAGGAGCTCCTTGAAGTAACTCTGAGCGGGACAATCGACTTATTGGCCGAGATTCTCTCATTGACCGACCCAGAGACCTTCGGCGACATCCCGCATTTGCGAAATCGTGCCAGAGAGATCGGGAGCAAACTCAATCTGACGAATCTGTGGGAACTCGAGCTCGCCGCGACATTGTCGCAGATCGGCTATGTCGCCACGCCCCGCAACCTTCTGGCCAAAACTCATGCCGGTGAACCCCTCAGCGACGTTGAGACAGACGTCTTGAACCGGTCCCCTCGGATAGCTCATGAACTGTTGGCCAAGATTCCCCGACTTGAATCCGTTGCCAAGATCGTCTTGTACCAGAACAAATGTTATGACGGGACCGGTTTTCCAACCGACTCTGTAGTCGGCAGCGAGATCCCATTGGAATCACGAATCCTTAAGGTCGCGATAGACATCCAAGAACTTGAGCTTCGTGGCGCTGGAAAGGAAGCCGTGGTTCAGAAGATGCAAGAGCGACGAGACTGGTATGACCCTCGGGTATTGGCTGCCGCCCTTCGAGGTTATGTGCCTTTTAGGGCCTTTCGCGAGGGGGAAGGCATTCGTCTTCCCTTGAGTGAACTCAGAGGTGGACTGACTCTCCAATCCGATGTTAAGACTTTAGACAACAGACTTCTGATCGGGGCCGGACACATCATCTCCGAGCCCCTGTTGGCGCGGCTAAGAAGCTATGCGAAGCTTGTGGGTGTGAAAGAGCCCATCGAGATACGCCGTGCTTCGGCTAAAGATGGGGTGGGGCAAAACGGGTAAGACTCCCCGCGTTTGCGAGAGGAGGAAGCTGCAATGGCACACAGGGTGCTCTTGGTGGACGACGAACCGAATGTGCTTATGGGTTTGAAGCGGGCTCTTCGTAAAGAGCCTTACCAAATTGTGACCGCCTGTTCCGGTAAAGAGGCACTTGAACTCCTTGAAACCACCGAAATCGACGTGGTCGTTTCAGACCAAGAAATGCCCGACATGAGCGGCACAGAGCTTCTCAGCCATGTTGATAAGCTCTATCCTGATACGATGCGGTTTATGCTTACGGGGAAAGCGACTCTGGACGTGGTCATACAAGCGATCAACGAGGGCGCCATCACTCGCTTTTTCACCAAGCCCTGTAACGAAGTTGACCTGGCCATTACCATTCGGCAAGCCTTGGAGCACAAGGACTTGATGACGCAAGCCTGGCGGCTTCTTAACAAGGTGAAGAACCAGAATGCCCTGCTGGAACGCCTTGAACGTGAGTCTCCCGGCATTACCCAAGTCGAGATGGACAGCAACGGGGTAATCAATCTCGACGAGGACGACTTCAGCGCAACCGACTATGATGCATTTATCGAGGAGCTTCATCGGACGTTTGGTGATTAGAGAACAAAGGGCGTCGCCATCATTGCGCCGGCCGTTGCCACCTTCGAGGTCGCGCAGCAAACGGGGCAATCTCCATCAGACGGTTACGCCCTTTGTGATCCAAAATTGAACGGCATGTTGTCATCCCACAAGGTCTGTGTGCATTCCAATCCTATGATAAAGTAAAGCCGTAAACGGCCAGCGATGAACGCGATTAGCCGACTTCACGGCGCCCCGCCGAAGGGCAACTCACAGGCTTGATCACTGAGACTCTGAGTTCAACGTAGACTTATCATGTCATCGCCCTCTGCGGGCTCGGCGTCTCTGCGTTTTGTGCCTTCAACGCGGAGGCGCAGATGAACGCAGAGAGGCCGAGTCGAACTCGACTTGGGCATTTCAGGGGCAGCGCCTGTTTTGCTCAGGTTTTACACCTTTTTGTCTGGCTTTTCGCTGAGTTTACCGGTGAATGGTTACAAATTGAGGTAACCATTGGACAATCTGCTTGAAATCCGCGACCTCGAGGTTCGCTTCTTCCTGAAGGAAGGCACGGTGCATGCCGTCAACGGCGTCAGCCTGAACATCGCGCCGCATCAGACGCTGGGCGTGGTGGGCGAGAGCGGCTGCGGCAAGAGCGTCACGGCACGGGCCGCAATGCGCATCCTGCCGCCCAGGGGCAAGATCACCGGCGGCACGGTCTTGCTGGCGCCGCGCAACGGCCGACACGAGGCGCGCCCCATCAACCTGACGCGACTGGACCCGAACGGCCAGGCCATCCGGCGCATTCGAGGCGCCGACATCTCGATGATCTTCCAGGAACCCATGACGTCGTTTTCGCCCGTACACACTATCGGCAATCAGATCGGCGAATGCGTTCGGCTGCACCAAAACGTGTCCAAGAAAGCAGCACGGGACCGCGTGGTCGAGATGTTGAAACTCGTGGGGGTGCCGATGCCGGCAACACGTCTCTACGCATACCCGCACGAATTGTCCGGGGGGCTTCGGCAGCGCTGCATGATCGCCATGGCGCTCTGCTGCAACCCGCGCCTGCTCATTGCGGACGAACCGACGACGGCCCTCGATGTCACTATTCAAGGCCAGATTCTCAACCTCATCAAACGGCTGCAGCAGGAATTGGGCATGGCGGTCATGATGATCACCCATGACCTCGGCGTTATCGCCGAAACCACCGACGAAGTGGCCGTGATGTACCTGGGGCGTATCGTCGAGCAGGCCGATGTCAATGAAGTGTTCGGAGAGGCCAGGCATCCTTACACCCGTGGCTTGCTTCGTTCCGTGCCGCGCATCGGAAAGGCCGATGCCGAGCGGCTTGCGTCGATTCCAGGCTCGGTGCCCTACCCGTTTGTGAAGTTGCCCGGCTGCCCGTTCCATCCGCGCTGCGACGAGCGCATCCCGGGCCTGTGCGACGTTGGGAACCCGCCGCCGTGCCTCGAGATTGCCCCTGGGCACAAAGTGGCCTGCCATCTATACACATCGGACCAGAGGAAACCGAGGGGGAAGTCATGAGCCGGCCGCTACTCAAAGTCGAAGGCTTGACGAAATACTTCCCAATCATCAAGGGACTGCTTCGGAAGACCGTCGGCCTCATCAAAGCGGTGGACGATGTGGGCTTCGAGATCGGCCAGGGCGAAACGCTCGGCCTCGTGGGCGAGAGCGGATGTGGCAAAACGACTACGGGCCGGCTCATCGTGCGCCTTATCGAACGCACCGCAGGCACGATGGCCTTCACCCAGGATGGCCGCGAGGTGGACCTCGGGGCGCTGCGAGGCGACGCGCTTCGCCAGTTTCGCAAGCACATGCAGTTGATCTTCCAGGACCCCTTTTCCTCGCTGAACCCGCGTATGACCGTGCTTGACATCATTGCCGAGCCGCTGCGGGCCCATGGGTTCGGCTCGCGAAAGGAGAGGGAAGACCGTGTCCGGGAAGTCACCGAAGCCTGCGGGCTCCAGACCGACTTCCTCCGCCGATATCCCCATGCCTTCAGCGGGGGAGAGCGCCAGCGCATCTGCATCGCCCGGGCCCTGGTGCTCAATCCGCGCCTGGTCGTCTGTGACGAACCCGTATCGGCCCTCGACGTTTCGGTCCAGGCGCAGATCATCAACTTGCTCAAAGACCTTCAGCAACAACTCGGCCTCACTTACCTCTTCATCGCCCACGACCTCTCCGTCGTGGAGAACATAAGCGCCCGGGTCGCGGTCATGTATGCGGGCCGCATTGTCGAAAAGGCCCAGACGCAGGAGCTTTTCCACCATCCGCGCCACCCTTACACCGAGGCGTTGATGAACGCCCTGCCTGTGCCAGACCCGAGGGCCAAGGCGGAACGGATTCCACTCCAGGGCGAAGTGGCCGATCCCTCCAACCTGCCTCCGGGTTGCGCGTTCCATCCCCGGTGCCGCTACGCTAGGGGTCACTGCATGCAGGAAACGCCGGAATTGCGCGAAGTCACGCCCGGCCACGTCGCCGCGTGCCACTGCGCCGAGGAAATCAATCTCCGCGGCGTCACCACATAAGCCCGGCGGCCGGGGCCTGCCTATTTTAGTGTTGCCTTGCGAACGGCAAAGGTATCGTCGCCCGAGAACACCAGATACAGCGTCTTGCCGTCCTTGCCCGTCCATTTGGTGGGAAAACCAATGGTTTCCCCAGGGTCTACGTCCCAGTTCTCCGTGAAGTAAACTGTAGTCCACGGACCCCATGGTTCGGGTGCGTCGTAGATGCCGAGCCCTCCGTTGGATTGGGGCTCATCATCCAGGTGCGTCTGGCATAGGAGGTACCGCCTTAGCGGGGTATTGTAACTTGCCGAAGTCCGATAGCACTTGCCCCGATGCACGAATACGGCCCCTCGCTCAGCGATTTCGCTTGTCCAGGTCGGCTGGCCTTGCTGGTCGAGACGGGCAAAAAACTCGTATGCGTCCTGCATGGGTTCGAGAAAGGGGCGGAGCACATAGTCTCGCGCCTGCTCGAGCACCGCTTTGTCCATACCCATCTCGGCCGGGGATGCACGAGTCCACTGCGGCATAGGCCAGGCTTCGCCCCATGCAGCATGACCGATCAACGCAGAAATGACCGCCGGGAGCATGGCCACAGACAAGCACGGCGGAAATCTCATCCGTTTGCCCTCCAGAGCAGGGGCTGTAAACACACCTATGGCAGTAATCCTTCAGCGCGCTCGTTGGTTCCGCAATTCTTTGCGCAACTTGAATGGGCCGACGGTACTCCCTAGAATGGTGACTTGCTGAGAGATAGCCATCCCTCTTGTAACGGGAACTTGCTGGAACTGGTATGTTCAAAGATCGCAAACTCAGGGCAGCAGCGGCATCCATCGCCTGCAATCTCCTCCTCGTCCTTTTGAAGGTTGTCGGCGCCCGGTTGTCCCTCAGCGCGGGCATGAAGGCCGATGCCCTGCATTCGACCTCGGATATACTCATCTCCGGCCTTGTTTTCTTGAGCATATGGTTCACCTTCCGTAAGGAGCGCGAGGGGCGGCAGCCTGAGCAGGAGGCGGAGGAGACCGGGGAAAATGGCGAACAAGCCGAAGAAGACGGGCCACGAACACAGCCGGGGGCGGCTGTGCCACACACGAATGATAAGGTACTGGCAGAGAATCTGACGGCCCTGCTGGTATCCCTATTGTTGATCGGCACAGCGCTGGGGTTTCTGGCCAGCGCCGTTATGGGATATGCCTACCCATTGGTGCGCGTTCCGGTTGCGATCGGCATCGTATGGGTTTGCATCATCATCTCTTACTTTCTCAGCCGGTACAAGATTCGCGTAGGTCGCGAAGAAGGGTCGATCAGTCTAGAGGCCGACGGCCAGCATTCCAGGATGGACATGTATTCGTCCGTGGTCGTGTTTGTGGGCTTATTGGGAAACTTGATCGGCCTCCGGCTGGATGCGCTTGCCTCGGCAGTGGTTTCGTTCCTCGTGCTCAAGGCTGGGGCGGAAGTGCTCGTCTCATCCGTTCGGGGCATTACGGCGAGTGAAGCGTTCACGTACCAAAGCCTTATGGGGCGGCTGGGCGATACTTCCTGGGGCCAGGATCTTGCGCCATTGTATAGCCGCTTGTTGGCCCCCCACGTGGCAGCCCTACGCATGCACAGGACGCAGGGAGTCCGATTCATCATCCGAAACCGCAGGGCCATTGCAGCAGTGTTCGTCGTACTGGCGCTGGCGGCCTATCCCTGTTCGGGGTTTTACCGCGTTCAGCCTGATGAAGTTGGGGTCGTGCTGCGGTGCGGCAAGCTCGTGGACCGCACCGCCCCTCCTGCCGCGCCAGGGTTGCACTATCGCCTGCCCAGCCCCATCTCGAAGCTATACCGGGTCAAGCCGCGTGCCGTTCGCCAGCTCGAGTTTGGGTATCGCACCGTGGCCCGGAGAGGGGAAATCGTTGAGCCCTCCGCTTATCTGTGGGAAAGCATGCATCGCACCGGCATCTACGAGAAAGTCGAACCGGAGGCGA
>Ga0315533_1001973_pt1 | contig 14826 bp, 20 predicted proteins | sample SalMarSW160130MG_FD_203081 | JGI IMG/M metagenome (GOLD analysis project Ga0315533, IMG submission 203081) | Salt marsh sediment microbial communities from the Plum Island Ecosystem LTER, Massachusetts, United States - Salt Marsh Sediment SW1601-30 ...
GGTGTTAGTCCAGCCAGCCTGCAGCGTCTCACCAACTGAGTAGTCTCCCGCTGCCAGACCACTGAAGACTGCCTCACCATTGCCATCGGTGGCTTTAGAATCCAGAATAGCGCCGGTGCAGTTAGACCCTGCGTAAAGGGTCATCGTCCAGCCAGCCAGGTCACCTTCGCCTGCAATCTGCTCGCCGTCACCATCCAAGTCGTTGAACTTGTGAGCGGTAATAGTGCCAACCTGCTGCTCCTGTGCCCTGTGTGCGTCGGCAATAAGTTCGTAGTGCTCTGATACTATCGCCTCCTGTATTTTCTTGCCCAAATGCAGTTCCTCTGGGTGGACTTTCACCGGCCAGTCACCCTCGGTATGCGCACTTATGGTGAATTCATAGGGGCTTTGTGAGTTATCCCAGGAGACCGTGACCGAAGCCTCCCCAGCGCTATCGGTCAGCGCACTATCGGGGCTGGAGCTGCCGGTACCGGTTGAGAAATCAAGTGAGAAGTCAATCGGTATTCCGGCTAGGCAGCCAGCATCGGTAATCTTGGCAGTGAATTTCTGCGAAGCGATGCCGCCTGCCACGACTACGCCGCCATCGGGTGCCAGTGATAGAGCTGAATCTGGTCCAATTACGGTCCTACCGTCAGCATCGTGGTAGATGCCGAGGGCCGTAGCTTCCATCCCACCTGGGTACATCGCTTCTAGAGCGTGTTCGCCATAGATGTATTTCCAGATAGTGAGCTGTATAGCTGCGGCCAGGTCGTCGTCGTGAGAACCTGGGCTGTAATTGGTCAAGATATGGCCAATCTCACACCATGGCGTCTCTCGAGGCTGGTCAGACAGGGTGGCATCAAAGCAGTAAAAACCTATAGGGTTTTCAATGTCAATACACCAGCCCTTGTGGGGCACGCCATCGACGGTCATGTTGAATTGTCCCAGCGTCTTGTTCCCGTGAACAAGCCCAGTCAGATACACCTTCCTGACTGGGTCTATTGACAGCACGCAGACCTCGGGATCGGTATCCTCAGCCGAGGCTATGTCCGTGGGAGCAACGGGTGGCGCCAGCACAGCCAGAACTCCTATCCCAAGGGCCAACACCAGACTCATTAGACTCGAAAATGCTTTTTTCATCTTTTCTTCCTCCTTTTTTCTCAACTTTGTTTTGCTCTCTGTCGCCGCTGGCAATGGCACCCTCGATACTCAGTTGTGCTTATCAAGAAGCGTCATGCCACCACTTTAACAGAAGGGAAAGCCGACCGTACGGTCAGGTTCCCCGGTGCTCAGCGCAACCCCGGCGACCAAGCTACAGGCTGCGCTTCGCCGCTCCCGTTCCCCCAGATTCTGCCATATGCCTGGTCTTCTGGTCATAGGACTATTGTAGCAGCACCCGTACTTTTGTCAATAGTCGTCAATAGCATTATCCTAACTCTACCTCCACAATCGTGGGACGAGAGTACTATTTCTCCTGTAGTACCCCGGCCCAGGCGAAACAATACTGGGCGGGCACACAGGACTTTTGGGTGATAGACAGGGAAATAGAGCTAGTGTTAGATTAACGGAAGTTGTGTAGACAAAGATATAGAGAGTGTAAGTAGGATGCAACTGGCAGAGAGAAGGCCAACAAATTCAAGGATGCTGACTACCACTGAGGTAGCCCACTTGCTGCATGTCCATCCCAACACAGTGAGGGTGTGGGCCAACAAAGAGTTGCTCCACGCTTATCGCCTGGGGACAAGAGGCGACCGCAGGTTCATGTACCGAGATCTGGATGCTTTCTTGAAGGGGAATGGCTCTGACCCGCGGGAGGCAGTCGAGGCGGGGAGGGCATAACAGACAATCCCTGTCCATATTCCTGTTCGAGCCTATCCGTATGTTCTGCGATACCTCATTGCCACAGTTACGCCAACTGCAAAAGCTACAACCAGAGAAAGCCACGTCACCAGCATAGCCAGCTTGTTTATGGGATCGGGGTGAAATCTTGGCCAAGGGGTAGTGTTCGCTGTGTAGCATGATATCAGCCAGGGATAATGCCCAAGAGCCCGTAACAGGCAATGGAAGAGTCCAGGCTGATACTTGATCTAACAGTATCTTTTGCGGCTGCTTTGGGCGGTGGTCTGCTTGCCAGACTGCTAGAGGAGCCGGCTCTTATTGGCTACCTTGTAGCCGGCATTGTCATTGGCCCCTACGTTCTGGGTTTGGTGTGGAGCACGGAGAACATACAGATTCTTGCTACTATCGGCGTGCTGCTGCTCCTGTTTACTCTGGTGTCGCTCATGTATTCGGTTATCGGGGCAAGACGGTGCCACTGGTAGGTGCCGGCATGATACAAGATACGGCGGATTAATCCTAATATGGATATGATCGCTAGCGCTCACTCTGATTCTGAGCTTGAGTTTCTGCAACTGAGAGGCGTTTCGGAGGTAGTCCAGCCTGAGACGGAGAGTGGTATAGAGATGGCCAGGCATGTCTTGTGCCGCCTGGGTGTACCCGTGGCTGAAGTTGAGGAAATTATTACCAACCGGAGAAGAGTATACCCCGTGTGACTATCTGAGATTGCTTTTCTGTTTCTCCGCCAGGTTCAAGGGTTAGCTGGCAATGACAGCCGGGATTTGTTCGGTTATAATCTGGCGTGAGAGCTTTCAATAGTTTGATTAGTCTGCGACGAAGACAAGGTTGGCAGTGGAGATAATACCGGCTATTGACATCAGAGGTGGTAAGTGCGTGAGGCTGTACCAGGGTGATTACCGTCAGCAGACAGTTTTTGATGAGAATCCAGCAGCGGTGGCTTTGAAATGGGAGGCTCAAGGAGCAAACTGGCTTCACGTGGTTGATCTGGATGGAGCGGCGGTGGGTAAGCCGAGGAATATGGCATCGGTTGAGGAGATGATGAAAACAAGCGGACTGCTGGTGGAATTGGGTGGCGGCATCAGGCAGGAGGGAATAGCAGTGAAACTGTTGCAGAAAGGAGTGAGGCGCATAATCCTGGGCACAGCAGCCATAGAAAGCCCGAGTTTGGTGGAAAAGCTAACCCAGCGATTCGGCGACGCTATTGCTGTTGGGCTTGATGCTCGCGACGGCAGGATTACCGTCCGTGGTTGGCAGAAGGACACGGTTGTTGATGTTTTACAGCTATGCCAGCAGATGGTGGGACTTGGGGTGAGCCACTTCATTTATACTGATGTAAAACGAGACGGCACGCTTACTGAGCCTAATTTTGATGCCATAGGGAGGTTAGTGGCAGAGGTGGATGTGCCTATCATTGCTTCAGGTGGTATTTCTAGGCTAAGGCATTTGCGGAGGCTCAAAGAGCTTGGAGTGGAAGGGGCTATTATCGGCAAGGCCCTGTATACTGGGAATATTGATTTACAAGAAGCGATAGCCTCAATGTGCCATGGCGAGGAGCGATAGCGACGAAGCAATCTCTGAGGGATTGCCACGCCTTCGGCTCGCAATGACAAAAGGAGAAGTTAGATGCTGAAACTTGATGACAGAGGTTTGATTCCGGCGATTATTCAGGATGCTGGGAATGGCGAGGTTCTTATGCTGGGATATATGGATGAAGAGTCGCTGAAGCTTACAGTGTCCACTGGGGATGTTTGGTTCTATAGTCGCAGTCGACAGAAATTGTGGCATAAAGGTGAAACCTCGGGGAATTTCCTTAGAGTAAAGTCCATTATGAAAGACTGCGATGGTGATACTATCCTTGTTCAAGCTGAGCCCACAGGCCCAGTATGTCACTTAGGTAATCGGACTTGTTTCCTTAAGAGTGATGCGGAGTACAGGTTTTTGGAGGAGCAGGACTTGGCCTAGCTTCCCCCGTTTTCAGAGTTATCAGCCTTGATAACTTCACTCAATGCTGATATGGCAGTCTCTAACTGGTCATCGTTAGGCTCTCTGGTAGTCATAGATTGGAGCATTAGTCCTGGCGCCAGGAGAACTTGAGCCAGGATACTTTTGCTGTGGCTTGCTCCGAGTCTGGTGACTTCGTAGCCAAGTGCAGCGATAACCGGGAGGAGAATCACGCGAGACAGAATGCTTAACCATAGTGATGGGCGACCGAGCAGGGCGAAGACAAGGATGGCGATTATTAGAACGGCAAAAATGAAGCTGGTGCCGCAGCGGACATGGGCGGTGGAGTAACTCTTAATTGCTTCCACCTCCAAAGGGCTTCCATTCTCATAAGCATTGACCACTTTATGTTCTGCTCCGTGGTAGGCAAAAACCTTCTTGATATCAGGAAGGAGCCCGATTATTTTGAGGTAGGCAATAAAAATGCCAATGCGCACGAAGCCCTCAATTATATTGCTGACGAAGTCAGAGGCAATATAGAGGTCGAAATACCGCGTTGCCAGAAGGGGTATGATGAAAAAGAGAGCTACAGCAAAGGCAATGCTAACAGCTACAACTCCCCACAAAGCTGCTGTGGGTATCTTTTCCTCTTCCTCGGCTGAAGCAATTTGGGCTGACTGGATCAAGGCTTGTGTACCCAAAACTAGGGTTTCAATAAGAACAATGACTCCTCTCAGTAATGGTATTTCCCTGAGGCGACCTCTAAATATCTGAGCTAGCGGTTGCTTTATTATTTCCAGTTTCCCGTCAGGGCGACGCACCGATATGGCCACGCTTTTCTTGCCCCGCATCATCACCCCTTCGATGACTGCTTGCCCACCGTGATAAAAAGGTTTTCCCATATTTGTCTCAGCTAAAACTAATAAGGAATGGCTCTAACATGGGCCATTCCTTTAACCTCTGTGCTACACTGAGTGAGTCAATGGTCTATGTTGTACCGCTTCTTGAAGCGTTCCACTCTTCCCATGGTATCGACTATCCTTTGTTGGCCGGTATAGAAGGGATGGCATTTGCTGCATATTTCTACTCTTAACTCTGGCTTAGTTGAACCCGTAGTGAAGGTATTGCCACAGAGGCAGGTTACCTTGGCGTTATCATAGTATTTAGGATGAATTTTGTCTTTCATTCGTTATTATAAACGGTTACCTTCTTTTTATATTTAGTTGCTGGCTCATATTTGATATAGCCGTCCACCAGGGCGAAAAGGGTGTGATCCCGTCCCATGCCTACGTTGTTGCCCGGGATGATGTGAGTCCCACGCTGGCGGATCAAAATATTCCCAGCGCGGACTTGCTCCCCACCGTATTTCTTGACTCCTAAACGTTTTGATTGGCTATCACGTCCACACCTTGTACTGCCACCACCCTTTTTGTGTGCCATGTCTACACTCCTGGTCGAACGATTTCATTTATGGCTAGTCTGGTATGAATTGCGCGATGTCCAGTTTTCTTACGATACCGAACTTTGGCCTTATATCTGAACACTACGATTTTGTCTCCCTTAACCTCTCCCATAGAGCTTGCTATCACCTTGGCGCCCTCAATAGTCGGGTTACCTACTAGCCTATATTGATTATCGCTGATAAGCAGTACCTGACTCAGTTCAACCACATCACCTTCGCCTATGTTCAGGCGGTCAACTTCTATGATCTGCTTGGGAGCAATCTTATACTGCTTGCCACCTGTCTCAACAATAGCGTAAATCTTGTCACCTCTTTCTTATCAAGCGTCATTCTGACCACACCCACTAGACCCAGAAGCCACCTGCTCGGCCCCGCTTTGTTTAGAGCTAGAGCTTGGGACAACACGCTTCATACCGTTAAGAGACTGAATTCTATCAGAGCAAATTGCTGACTGTCAAATTTGGCATGTAGCCTTTAGGCAATCCAATATGGCAGCCATTGCCTTTTCTTCGAGGCGTAGCCTGTGCCTTGCCCCAGGGATTACCAGTAGCTCCTTGGGCTCTCTGGCCTTTTGGTAGAGTCTGTAAGCGTGTTCCAAAGGCACGACTTCATCAGCATCGCCGTGAACTAGAAGCAGTGGTCGAGGAGAAACCTTGTCTACCCAGTGAATTGGGGAGACAGTTTCAAAATTATTGAGCCAAGTTTCCATTGAGGCTGGAAAGCCATCGTCTCTAATGACCCCGATGTCGCGGAAGTGCTGAATGGCGGACGAAGCTCTTTCTTTGTCGGCAAGAGAATTGAAGTCGGCAGGACAAGCGCAAGCTGTCAGTGAGGATATTCTCTGATCATGAGCTGTGGAGTAGACGCTTACTGCTGCTCCACCACTGAAGCCGAGAACGCAAAGCTCAGTTTTGTCTGTTTCTTCGAGATTGTAGAGAAAATCAACAGCAACTTCCAAGTCTCGGCTCCAGTCTAGAAGGTCCAGGTTGCCTTGGCTTTTCCCTGCGCCGCGGAAGTTGAAAATCAAGGTTACGAAGCCGGCACGGCAGAATCGTTCTGCCAGCACAGCATAGCCTTTATCGCTAGGGTCATAGGGTGTGGCGGGAATCCCATGGCAGATGCATAGTGCCGGATGAGCCTTATTTGCCCGGGGAACATAGACTTCACCAGCAAGGTCGAGTCCGTCGCTTAGTAAGCAAATGCTTCGAACTTGCATCTTGGGTCAGAAATAATAGTGGACTCGTCGTCTTCTCTTGAACAGGCAGCCGGCTAAAAGACCTAGGAGAAAGCCGCCGAGGTGGGCTTGCCAGGCTATTCCTCGGAGAAAGAAGGAAATTACAAGGAAGAAGGTCATGGCGGCCCAAAGCGGCATAGGAACCGGGATGGGAAAGACAAATACTGGCAATCTTGGCGCCATTATTGCCAGCGCTCCACCAAGGGCGAAGACCGCTCCTGAAGCTCCTACGCCGGGGATATTCTGAGGTCCGAGGACGATATAAAGGATATTTCCCGCTATCCCTCCAACAAAATACACCTTTAGGAAGTTCCCTTCGCCAATCAGTCTGATTAGAAAACTCCCCAGGAAGTATAGGCTTATCATGTTGAACAGAATGTGCGTGAAACCTCCATGGACAAAAAGGTTGGTTATTATGGTCCAGGGCTGTTGTGGAAGAAGCGCAGGTGTCAGACCAAGGAAAAAGATTGCATCGGGCCTGATTAAGGTAACTATGAAAATTAGGACATTTACCGCTACTAGGAACCAAATGGGATTCAGACTGAAGGTGCTGTAGCTTCTCATTGGCTCAATTATAGATTAACGCCTTCTGGCAATTCAATGTTGTATATGCAATGCTGCTGATTTGGCACGCAGCTTATGGCCACCAGTAGGCAAGAAGGATACCCAATATTGCTCCAGCTATAACCTGAAGTCGAGTATGGCCGACTAGTTGTTGCAAGAGGCGTTCAAACTCAAGTTGCGTTCTGGGGAAGTTGACTAGCAAGTGGTTTAAGATGACAGATTGCTTATCTACTGTCTGTCGCACGCCAGCAGCATCATACATTACAATAACGGCCAGAACGGCGCTGATGGCGAAGACACCTGAATCTATACCATGGACTATGCCTACTGTCGTTGCTAGAGCGCAAACGAGGGACGCATGGGCGCTAGGCATTCCTCCGGCACCAAGTAAATAACGCAGGTCTAAGCGTTTTTCCCTTAGTGCTTGGACAATTGTCTTCAACATTTGAGCCGTAAGCCAGGCAGCAACAGGGACGATCAGTAGTTCATTAGCTATGATGTGGCTCAGGACGCTCATGTTTCCGTTGTTTCTTCGTCAATGGGCCTCTCAGGCGTAACAGCTAATCTTAACTATCTTTTAGACTCCTTGCAAGTAAGCTTGCATCTGCAGTTCACTTTTGGGATTTAGGCTAAATGATGGTCATAGCCTGCCATTGAATTCGCGACTCTTGCTATGTCAATGGGGATATTGACAAGGATAGGCGTTGATGTAATCATATTAGCTGATTCCAGCATAGAAAGCCGATGTATTCACTGTGATAGTTGATATCCTCCAGTTTTCGGACGAAGGTGAAAGCAAGATGCCGGTAAGTTATGAAGAGGTAACTCTTGGCTATGAGTTCCCTCCGACTAGCTATGAACTGAGCCCCTCGCTCATTTCCAAATACCTTAAGGCGGTGGATAGTGTAGGTAATGGTTTTGTTCCCCCTCTTGCTATAGCCGCACGTGCGATGACTGCTATGACTGGGGTGCTGTCCTTGCCACCCGGCACCATACATGCGTCTCAAGATTTTGAATTCTACAAGCTGGTACCTACAGCTGCTGTAGTGAATTGCCAGACCAAGGTGGTTCGGAAGGTGAGCCGAGGCGGGATGCGTATGCTAGTATTGGAGCTAAACGTTTTTGACCGAGATAAAGAGAAGGTGCAGTCGGGAAAGGCAACGATAATCTTACCGACTTAAAGAAAATGCTTTCAGGAATCTATCAGGGGGAGACTCTTCCTCCAGTAGTAAAGCATATCACCCAGGAAAAGATTAACCTTTATGCTGAGGCCTCCGGGGACTTCAACCCTATTCATGTGGACGAGCCCTTCGCTGCGCAAACGCCTTTAGGCGGCACTATTGCCCATGGCATGCTTATTCTAGCCTACGTGTCAGAAATGATGGCGCAAGCTTTTGGTGAGGACTGGGCTGCTAACGGGAGACTTTCTGTGCGGTTTAAAATGCCAGCGCGCCCTGGAGATACGGTGACTGCTACGGGCAAAATCGATTCCATTAAGGAGGAAGATGGTATATCATATGTCGGTTGTAGCCTGGAGTGTCATAATCAAAAGGATGAGGTGATAGTTACAGGCGGGGCAATGGTTAAGCTTCCCTATGGCCAAGGAGAAACTCGTGACCCAAGGTGATAGAAGAGTAAGGATAGCTGTTGATGCTATGGGTGGAGACCATGCGCCACAAGAGATAATAAAAGGTGCAGCCGTGGCTGCACAGACAGGGAATGTAGAAATTGTTTTAGTTGGCCCCATGGACATATTGGAAAAGGAGTTAGCTAACTCTGCTTCTGCTAATCTGCCTATTCGTTGTGTTGAAGCTACCGATGTCATCAAGGAGGGCGAAGCGCCTGCTTCGGCAGTTCGCCGCAAGCCCACTTGTTCAATAGCAGTGGCTACAAGGCTGGTTAAGTCTGGTGAGGCGGAGGCCTTGATCAGCGCTGGCTCTTCGGGAGCAACGGCGGTTAGTGCCGTCCAGTATTTGGGCATGATTGCAGGGATGGAGCGCCCGGCTATCGGCGGCACTCTCGGCAGGTTTGCTCCCAATATCGTAATGATGGATCTCGGAGCCAACGTTGATTGCAGGCCTCATCACCTTTTATCTTTTGCTATTGCTGGCTCCGTCCTTGCTGAAAAGTTTCTCAATATCTCTGATCCTGCAATAGGCTTGTTAAGCACGGGTGCTGAAGAAGGCAAAGGGAGTGAGTTAGTTCGTGAGGGCTATCCCCTTCTTAAGAACAGTGGGTTGAATTTTATTGGCAATGTAGAGGGCAGTGATATCTTGAGTGGGAGAGCCAACGTCATAGTGTGCGATGGATTTGTTGGCAACGTTCTGCTTAAGTTCTATGAAAGTGTGGGAGACCATGCACTGGAATGGATGAAGCAGAAGTTCAACAAGTACCCCCCGTTAGGTAGTATGGCCAGACTATTGTTTGGCAGGGTATTCCCACTAACCAAAATGTCTTACGAAGGAGAGGAGGAAGGCAGCGGTATTCTATGGGGAGTTGATGGTGTAGTCATAATAGCACACGGAGCGTGCCGGGCTCCGGACATAGTCCATGGCATAGCCAGTGCTAGGAAGGCCGTGGAGGTTGATATTATCGGTAGCTTAAGGTCAGAATTGGAGAAGTCTCGAAAGGAAGGAAAAGCATAAAGGAGGTACAAATGTCTGTCGAAGAGCAAATAAGGGACATTGTGGCTAACATCGTTCATGTTGACAAGACCGCTATTACTCGTCAGGGCACCTTTAAGGATTGGAAGGCAGATTCCCTGGATATAGTACAGGCAATGGTAGCGGTGGAAGACGCCTTTGATATCGAAATTCCCGATGAGGAAGCTCAGAAATTTCAGAACTTCGGCGATTTTGTTGACTACGTAGAAAGCCATGCGGCCAAAAAGGAGGGGCAGTAGACGTGTCCCTTGAGGGTAAACTGGCTTTGGTGACTGGTAGTGGACGGGGCATTGGCCGGGCCATCGCCTTAGAACTTGCTTCGCAGGGCAGCGATATTATTGTCAACTTCTTCCGCCGCCGCGAGGCCGCTGAGCAAACGGCCAAGGAGATTGAGGCTACAGGAGTGCAAGCTGAGGTTATCAAGGCTAATGTGGGGGACCCCGCAAAGATCGACGAAATGTTTGATACAATTAGCAGCAAGTTTGGCCATCTAGATATCTTCATCAGCAATGCTGCGTCAGGTGTAGGCCGGTCTATAATGGACTTGGACGTCAAAGCTTGGAACTGGACTATGGACATTAACGTCAGGGCCTTTCTGCTCTCGGCCCAGCGGGCAGCTAAGTTAATGGAGGGGAGGAGTGGTAAGATAGTCAGCATCTCCAGCTTGGGTTCATTTCTGGTGTGGCCCACGTATGCTGCTGTAGGGGTGTCTAAAGCTGCTCTGGAAGCGCTAACTCGTTACTTGGCAATAGAACTGGCCCCTAAAGGGATTTGTGTTAATGCTGTAGCTGCTTCTGCCGTGGAGACAGAGGCACTGAAGTTTTATATCAAAGAAGGGTTCATGACAGATACTCGTCAGGCAACACCAGTGGGTAGGATGGTAGCGCCCGAGGATGTAGCTAATGTCGTTGCTTTCCTATGCAGTGAAGAAGCTTTTATGATACGAGGGCAAGTAATCATCGTTGACGGAGGCACATCTGTAGCGCCTTTTGTCATGCCAAAGGAGGACTAACAGTGCCCCCGGCGAGATAAGCTCTAAGGAGGTAAGTAAGGTGGATATGCCGCGTGTTGTAGTTACTGGTATGGGCACGATTAATCCTGTAGGCCTGAATGTGGAGGAGTTCTGGGAGGGGCTGGTCGCTGGCAAATCGGGAGTTGGTACTATCACCCGTTTTGACGCCAGTAAGTTCTACGTGAAGGTAGATGCTGAGGTGAAGGGGTTTGACCCCACGAAGTACATGGATCCCAAGGTGGTAGACCGCAATCCAAGGGCAGTCCACTTTGCCATAGCTGCAGCTAAGGAAGCAGTAAAATCGGCCGAATTGGACATGAGCCAAGAGTGCCCCGAGCGAGTGGGTGTTGGCACTGGCTGCATGATAGAGACTCCCTATATTGTTAAGCAGAACGACCTGTTTGAGAAGCGAGGGCCAAGAAGAGTTGACCCGCTGTTCGTGGCCAAATCGTCGCCAAGCACGGCGTCAATGCAGATAGGCATGTTCCTTGGGGCCAAGGGCCCTAACACCAGCGTGAATAGCCTTTGTGCCACTGGGACTGATGCCATTGGTGTGGCCTTCAATTTCATCCGCTTGGGCTACGCCGATGTGATGATAGCCGGTGCTGCTGATTCTAGCCTATCCGCGGTTGGCATGGCTGGCTTGGATATTGTGGGGGCTCTTTGTCGAGAGCCAGACCCGGCTAAGGCTTGTCGCCCGTTTGACCTAAATCGCAGTGGCTTTATTTATGGCGAAGGAGCGGGGATAGTTGTTCTGGAGAGCTATGAACATGCCCAAAGGAGGGGAGCACCGATTCTGGCTGAAATTGGTGGTGCTGGGTGGTCTTTCGATGCCTATGACCAAACCGCTCCTGCTCCCGAAGCAGAGGCCTACGCCATGAAGACAGCTCTACAATCTGCTGGCGTGAAGGCTGAAGAGGTTGACTATGTTAATGCCCACGGTACCAGTACCAGGCTGAACGATTCCAACGAAACTAAGGCCATCAAGATAGTCTTCGGGGAACATGCTTATGACATCCCCATAAGTTCGACCAAGTCTATGACTGGTCACGCGGTAACGGCTGCTGGTGCTATTGAAGCCATCGCCTGTATTCTAATTATGAATAAGGGCATTATTCACCCTACCATAAACTATGAAACTCCTGACCCAGAATGTGACTTGGATTATGTTCCGAACGTAGCGAGACCAGCACAAGTAAACGTTTGTCTGAAGGATGGCTTTGGCCTTGGCGGAGAGAATTGCTGCCTGGTGCTGAAACGCTTCAGTGGATGAACCTGACTCAATGCCATTCCAGGCTCTAGAAGAATAATCCCAAGGAGGCGAAAAATGGAATTAGCAGATAAGGTATCGCTGGTAACTGGTGCCTCTCGAGGCATGGGTAGAGCTATTGCCCTGAAGCTTTCCAGTCTTGGTGCCAAGGTGGCGATAAACTATGTGGCAATTGAGGCTGATAATAAGGCTGATGCAGACAACGTGGTGGAGGCCATAACCCGTCTAGGTGGGGAAGCCATTCCGGTTGAAGCTGACATTCGAGATGGCGATGCAGCCAAAGCCATGGTGCAGCAAATAGTCGATGAGTGGGGCAAGATAGATATTTTGGTAAACAATGCTGGCATTACCAGGGATACTCTACTGATGAGAATGTCTGAAGAGGCCTGGGATGATGTAATAGATACGAACTTGCGGGGGGCCTATCTGTGCACCAAGTTTGCTCTGCGCTCTATGATAAGGCAAGGGTGGGGGCGCATCGTCAACATTGCCTCCATTGCCGGAGTGATAGGCAATGCTGGGCAGACTAATTACGCTGCTTCAAAGGGGGGGTTAATCGCCTTTACTAAAAGTGTAGCTCGAGAGCTAGGCTCCCGCAACATAACGGCAAATGCTGTGGCACCAGGCTTCATCAAAACTAAACTGACCGAAGAACTATCCGATGAGATAAAAAACTCTATTCTGTCCATGACATCGTTGCGTCGCTTTGGAGAGCCTGCGGAGGTGGCTGAACTGGTAGCTTTTTTGGCTAGCGGCAGGGCCAGCTACATTACCGGACAGGTCATTGGCATAGATGGGGGGATGTGGGCCTAAATCAGTCGCTGCTATAGAATCCAAACTCGGTAACACCTTGTCTATGACGGCGTGCAACTTTCTGCCCGCTGCTTTTCTAGCTGTGTCAACCGTCCTAAGTTGCCTAATGGAGACTCCTGCGCTGCCGTGCTGATCTGGCTGTTTTTAGGGCGATAAGTAGCTCATGACTCTCAACAGTTTGGGAATCAACGGCTTCAATTGTTGTTTTCGGTAGCCTTTCCCGAGTTAGGTCTCTAACCTCTGTAGCCACGCCACACGCCATGGTAAAACCGGAAGTCATCGAGATATGGACAATGGACTGTGGTCTTTGGTTTATGTGCCGGTAAGCTTCTAGGTAACCCCCTTAGTCTTCGCTGTACCAACCAAGCCGGAGTGCTCCAGGCGTCCAGTGGACTGTATGTATTAACGAAACACCCGTGATGTGGATTTCCTTGACTGATACTTGCGATAGAAGCTGTCGCTTCAGCTTCTCTGCTTGCTCTGACACATTGCCATGGCTCACCACAGCATGCACCATTCTATTTTGGCTTCTCTCCTTTACCATCCCAACTAGTTTTCTTATTGCCTCATCCTTGGTTCTAGTTCTGGTGACCGGTGTTGCCACTCCGTTTGTAGCGGCGTCAAGTTCCAAGATAGATTTCACCGCCAGGGCCGAATTCACCCAAGCAGCTGCTTTGCCTACTCTGCCTCCCCTTCGCAGATAGTACAACGTATCCAGTATGTAAAATAGGTTCAATCTTGGTATCAAATCATTAGCAACAGCAACTACCTCAGGAAGACTCTTGCCGTCCCGGGCAGCCCTCGCCGCTTCCAGAACACAAAGCAGTTGTGCTCCACATTCGGCACGTGAGTCGATTACCTCTATAGTGGTTTGGGGTAGCTCCTCTTTGGCCATGTTTTTGGCCCGGACGGCCTCTTTGTAGCCCATTCCAATCCATGAGGTATAATGAATATGTAGGATGGCTTCTGCTTTCTGACTCAGTTCACGATAAGCTTCCAGATATTGTGCTGCGGTGGGAGACGAAGTTGTAGGCAGACTGTCCTTTTTTGCTAATCGGGTGTAGAGTTGATCTTTATTCATCTCTGTTTCCACGTAGCTTATGCCATCCATTATTATATATAGAGGTATCACTTTGATACTGAATTCCTCAGCCATCTCTGGCGCTATGCCCGATATGGTGTCAGTCATAATAGCTACCTTGTTCATCACAACCTCTCTAGCCTTGGCCAGCAGACTCGCTCAATAGGATGTAGCATAAAATGCAACTTCAATCACCTCTGTTCTTGTGCTAGCGAGCTTTTCCTGGGCTATCTGTTGAGCTCGCAAGGCTATCGTATATGCTGGGGTAAAGGCTTGAGTAATGGAAATGTGCAGAATGGGCTTGGCCCTTCGGCTCAGCTCCTGCCATGTGTGGAAGCACTCTACCACGCCAAATGGCGCTGTTGTAGGTGAATCCTCCTTTTTTGTCTAGTAGGGCATAAAAGCTTTCCATATCGACCTGTGGGTGCAACTAGTCTTAGTCCTCCATTCTGATGTGAAAAGGCATAATAGTGATGCTCTTTTTGTTTGCGGCGTCCCCAAACATGCAACCCAACTTAAGCGTGATAGCTACTTTGTTCATGTTAGCCTCCTCACTGCCGGGACCGGTGCATAGATGGGTAATGCATCGACAGCCGATGTATTATTCTACACCAGGAAGAAATTTTGTCAAGTGAGGCACCAGTTTGAAGTGAGGACGCTACGCCAGGGCACAGCTACTCGGCAGATTCCTCAGCCGGAATAAACCTAGGCAGGCTGTTGAGCGCGAAGTTTCGCACTTGCCTTGTCCTTACTTCTAGGGCTTACCGGGCAATATGTCGTCTTATGACATATTGACGGGAATTGAGATCGAGATAGATAATTGCGGGAAATCATTTCTTGGAGGTGCAAATGAATATTAAGGAAATGCTAGAAGAGATTGCCAGGGAGGTGCCACAGAAAGCTGCCATTGTCCTTGGTAGCCAAAGAGTCGGCTATGGAGAACTGGACGC
>Ga0315533_1001975_pt1 | contig 14821 bp, 13 predicted proteins | sample SalMarSW160130MG_FD_203081 | JGI IMG/M metagenome (GOLD analysis project Ga0315533, IMG submission 203081) | Salt marsh sediment microbial communities from the Plum Island Ecosystem LTER, Massachusetts, United States - Salt Marsh Sediment SW1601-30 ...
ACCGAGGTGCCATCGACCAGGACATCGCTTATCACATAGCCCGCGTTCGGTGTGATGCTGAAGCTCTGGCTCCCGCCATGGCTGACACCCACAGCACCATCAGGTGAGATGCTGCCGCCACTCCCAGCACTGGCGGTAATGGTGTATTGAATCACGCTAAAGGTCGCGGTGACCGTCTTGTTGCCGTTCATGGTGATGGTGGTTGTGGCAGCAGTGACATTGGCAATGGTGCCCACATCGCCAGTCCAGTTGACAAACTGGTAGCCACTAACTGGGCTCGCCACCAGGTCGACCACGGTGCCGGCGTCATATGTGAAACTCCCCTCTCCAGGGGTGGTTACCGAGCCGCCATCGGTGCTCGAGACGGTCAGGTTGTACTCGACGGGCGGGGCCTCACCACAGGGGGCATGCGACAGGTTGAAGCGGTTATATGTTACCTGCTGCTCAAGGTATGCATAGGCGCCAACCAGCGTAGCATCCAGGTACTGCTCCAGCGTATAATGCGCAACTCTCCCTGGAGTAACCTTTTCCAGAGGAATGACTACCTCACCTTCAACCGCGAAGACCGCAGTCATGTATGCGGGCGCTGCTTCTTTGGGGTTCAGTTGATTGATGACGAAATGCCATTCGTATGGCTTCTCAGAGTCGCAGAAACCGTGGTTAGTGCCACCTGTTACGCCGCCACCCGGGATGTTGTCGACGTCAATACGCCCTGGTCCAGCGCACATGGGTGTTTGGCCGTCTATGTCTAAAACTCCGCCCCCTTCGGAGTCAGCAACCTTACCGCATCCTGCCAGCGGTATCACTAATCCTAATGCCAGAACTAGCGCCAAGATTAGATATAATGCCTTTTTCATCTCTGTTTATCACTCCTTTCCATCAAATTTGCCCCTTTGTGTCAGCAGCAGGCATGGCTGCTGTTATTTGTTGTTCTCTGAAACACTTGCCTCTAATGAACTCTCATCTCCTTTTCCAAAACAAAAACCGACCTCCCTCAGGTCGGTTTCACCATTGGCTCCCCGCCACCCAGGTGACCATCTAAAGGCAACGGTTCAATGCCTCCTGTTCACTCAGCCAACTGATACTCTAGTCCATTCTAAGCACCTTTCAGTGGAGGCTCTTCTCTCCTTTCCTGCCTCTTCTTTCCTTCGGCCTCCAGATTTCTGTAGTCGCCTGACTCATCAGACCCGGTTGCTGGGCACCTACATCCTTGGACAGCCTCGAATATTTTCGCCAACCGGTTATGTGTTAATGATAATTATAGCATCTATGATTATAGCATATATTTATTAAGATTTTGTCAAGGGTTTAAGGAAATCTGGCAAGTTTTCCACACAATTCTCTGATTTTCTCGGAAAGGGGCGCGGGGCTTGTCCCCACCCATGAGTTGCCCGACTTATCCAGGGTACATTGTCTACGATACCTGTGGCAGAGGATCGACGGGCTCTTGAGTTTGCGGAGAATGCTGAGACCCTGTTAAGCTAATCCTATAACTTCTTCTTGAGCGAATCCACCTTCTCCTTCATGCCCTGGGCCTTGTCTCGCCGGTCGTCAATTTTAACCGTGGTCAACACCCTGGCAACCCCCTCCCCAAAGGTCCCTTCGTGCATCTTCTTTACCACTGCTAAAATCCTGTCTAAGTCACCTTCTATAATCGTCCCCATTGCGGTCATCTCGTACCTTATGTCCTTTTCCTGCTCCAGAACCTTGACCGCCCGCGCCACGTATTGGCTGACTGAAGGAGTCTTCGTTCCTAATGGGACAACGCTTACCTCAGCTATTGCCATGCTCTCACCTCCCTTTTCGTTCTCAAACTCTTTAGTTTTGCCTGAGTCTGGACTCAGATTCGTCACGTCTATCGCGGAGATTTTTCAGCTCCAAGTTTTGTAGTGTGACCCTTCAGGGTCGTGCAGCACGAGGCTGAAGCCTCGCGCTACGTTTTTGAACACCCCCCATCCAGATTTCTTGTGATTCCCGCGTTTGTCAAACCCTCAGCGTCATTATGTTATGTCAAGTAAAGAGCGACTCCGTTACCCACTCTTCAGAGAACCTCTGTGTTTACCTCTGTTTTAGCAGCAACGCTAAAGCTAAGAGAATTTACAGTTTTCTTTCGTAGGTGAAGTCTTTTCTCTTAACCCTAAATCCGACTTTTTCGTAAAGTGTCAAAGCCTTTGTCGGATTGTAATCATCCACGTGCAGTATCGCTTTGATCATACCTTTAGCCTTTAGGATCTCAAGGCCATGCAACATCAGCCTGGTTCCTATGCCTCTTCTTCTATGCCCTTTTAACACCCCTACACTAGAGATTCGCCCCGCCCTCACTTTTTTCTCCAGGCTGTATTTCTCGTCTATGCCAACAGTAACATAGCCGATTCTCTCACCGTTGACCACAGCGAAAAACGTCTCTCGCTCCTTGAAATATGGACTCAAGAATAGGAAGTAGCGTGTCTCTTCCAATGTGTCCGGACGGAAGTTGAAGTGCTCTTTGTAGATTTCGTTATCGAGCCGGTTGATCAACTCTATGTCTTCTTCCCGGTCTTTCTGGAGAGGCCTAATAGCCACGTGCTCGTTCTCGCCGGTGTTCTGTGTAACACTTTCTAGGTCCATCTCCATCATACTACCCACTCGAACATGCTTGAATCCCAACCTTTCCAGAAGCTGTATGTAGTCCCGGTTCTCGGAATCAGCCCACGCCTGCACTGCTGTCATACCGCGAACCTTGAGCTCCATGAGCGCTGCCTCCAGGAGTTGTCGTGTGATTCTCGTTCCGCGGAATTCTGGGATGACGCTGAGACGAATGAGGCCTTGCCTGTCCTGGCTCAGCTTGTCCACATCGGCATGTACTAAGCCGACCGACTTTCCATCAAGCTCTGCGATAAACCTTCCCTCGAAGTCAAAGCCCGGCCGCTTCTCTTTCAGAAGCAGTTCTTCTACCGCGATGGCTCCCCAGTCCTCACTGTCCCTACGAGATGCACTCAACACTTCATCCCAGACGGCCTCATCCACCCCTTTCACGAAACGTCGTATACTCAGCATGGTCAGTTACCTCTGAAGCTGTGATACCCGGGCGCATTGTGAACCAGAATGTTGTCCGCTTGACCAGTGCGGACCTCGCAGCTCGTTTCGGTGAACACTATGTCTGTTTGAGAGTGGTTGATAGTTGCGTGCAAGACGCAATTATAACAATGACGGAGACATCTTTCTACTCACCGATTTAGATCATTCAGAATCTGACCGAAAACATTCAAGATGTAGCCCGATTAACGCCCTAGAGGCGGATAAGCGCGGCCTCTCGTCCACTATCTCGAGAACCTCTGTGTTTAGCTCTATTTTACCAGCAATGATAAAATAACCAGAAATATATGAAGGAATTAATTGAGAGCCTGGCCAGAAAGGCTGGCGATACCCTGATGAAGCATTTTCGCCAGGACTGGGCTTTGCTCAAGAAGCGAAGCACAGCCAAGGAAGCAGCCACCAAATATGACGAAGAGGTGGACAGGTTAATTGTTGAAGAGATTAAGAGACGTTATCCTCGCCACAGCCTGCTCACCGAGGAAAGCGGTTTTCTCCAGGGTGATCCTGATTGGCTTTGGATTGTAGATTCCCTGGATGGCACAGGTAATTTTGCCGATTTCAACCCTTTGTTTTCCGTGTGCATAGCCCTGATGCACCAAAGCGAACTTCTACTGGGGGTAATTTATGCCCCGGCGATTGATGAGTTTTATTTTGCTGAAAAGGGCAAAGGTGCTTACTTAAGCGGGGTAAAGATTCAAGTATCCGATATATCAAACCTCAGCCAGAGCTACATTTTCTACTGTGAAGGTGGAGAGAAAAACCGGGGAAGAACAGGCGAGCTTCTGTATAAGGTTTACCCCCGGGTTACAGACATACGCAAGCTAGGTTCGGCTGGGCTGGAAACAGCCTGGGTTGCCGCCGGCAAAGGAGAGGCTTACTTCTCCACCAGGATTGAGCCCTGGGATGTTGCCCCCGGTGTCTTATTAGTCCAAGAAGCCGGTGGAAAGGTCAGCGATTTTCAGGGCAATCCCTGGAAGCCCCAAACAAGCGACCTTTTATTCTCCAACAAAAAGCTTCACGAGAAGATATTGAGCTTGATTTCTTCGCAGTGATGAGGGTGTTTAAGGTTTACATGTAGTTGCCCAATTTATTGGCCCCCCGTACCACGTAAGTTTATCTACAGATTGCCCCTCTTAAGGTAAGAGGGGCAAGGGGAGTTATGAAAGAGAGACTGTGCTCCGATTTCATCGGAGCAACTACAAAAATGCCCAAATTTGAATGAAAATCAAAATCAAATGGCCTACAATTACATAAATGAGGGGGAATAAGCGAGGCGAAGAATCTCGTGTCACTCAGGGCAAGCCCTGCTTAAAAATGACATTATTAAACGCCATAGCGTTATGTCAACAGAGAAAGCAATTATAAAGACAATGCAAGGAAAAGAAATTACCATAACGGAACAAACTCCCCTCCCCTGTTTTCGCTGTGGCATCTGCTGCGCCAGCTACCAGGCTCCCCTTACCTCCGAAGACATAGACAACATTGCCTCAGCCCTGGGAATATCGAGCTCAAAGTGCATCTCCAGATATGCTCTGAAGGTGCCGCTAAAGGAAGGCTACTTACTCAAGCACACCAAGAAAGGCTGCGTCTTCCTGGCCTGGGATGCGGACGGGAAAGCCCGCTGCACCATACATCCCTCCCGTCCTAAAGCTTGTCGGGAATGGACCCCCAGCCTTTCCAAGCCCGAATGCCTCGAAGGATTAGCTAAACTCAAGTCCGAAGTACAGATAATGCTGCTGGAGGAACTCTTCAGCTCCCAAAAAGACAAGCAAGACCTTTACTCGTCTCTGGAGAAAGAACCTCTGCTTTAGCTTCCAAGGCAACATTTTTGAAGAGCACAGATTCTTTCTCGAAATAGATGATGCCTTTCGACAACCTACAACTTCCGCCCTATAGCTGTAATAGTTTAGTTTTTCCACAAGCTCCCTCTCAAAAATTAATGTCCCTCCATCCCCCCTTAGAATAAGGGGGGTGAAGGGGGGTTACCTGAGACAGGGTCGCTATGATTTCGCCGTTATAAAGACATTTATTCATAACTCCCCTTTCCCCTCTTATCTTAAGAGGGGAAATCTTGGAAAAACTTACCTGTTATCTATAGCTTGCAAAAACTCTTCTTCGCTAATCTCGAGTTGCTTAAGAATGTCCGAGAGTAAATATGGACTGATGCTCTTAGCAGGATGGATAGGGACACCAGCTCGGCGGCAATCCGAGTGATGAAATATTGCGTGACTCCCCTTTTGCCGGACCTTCTCAAACCTTAATTTCTGGAGTCCCTTCACCGCCTATCTAGCTTTGAGGGGAGGCAGTTTTGTCATACCCCTATTGCGACCCAGCTTGTGTCAATTTCGTCAGGGATCTCCTCACCACGCTCCTTGCGACATTCAAGGCAAAGCTCAAGCACCTCTTTAATGTTAGCCAGGCATTCTTCGTAGGTCTCACCCTGAGCGTGAGCTTCCGGAATTAAAGGACAGTTGGCAATATAAAACCCGTCAGGTGCTTTCCTAACAATAGCGGTATATTGCATTTTCTCCCTATCGCCTCAATTATAGCACAATCATGGCAGGGCTCTATTCATAAACTTGACGCGATTAGTTAGTCATTTCCGTCATTTACCTCATCAACCTTCCCTTGCAGCCCAATCGTCAACCGAATCAGCAGTTGCTCGCTTGTCTGCGGCTTGGTCAGTTTCTCCCCAATATAGCACCACTACTGCTGCTGATTTTGTGCTTCATCCTCCTATCCACTTTACCCAGGAAAACCTTCCTTGCAGGGAGTTAATAAGGACCTCATCCGCAGTCCAAAATTCACAGTTGCATAGCTTAGCCAAAGCCAGATAAGCTGTATCATAAAGGGTGGGAAGTCCTAATTCTTTAGCCATGTCCCATGCTTCCTTTAGTAATGTTTCCGACGTCAGTACAATAAAGTTAAGCCTGGTAAAGAGATTAAATGCTCTCTCTGCTTCCTCAGCGGTTAGCTCATTCCTGACATACTTGTTCCGAATGACTGAGGATACTTCAAACGGAAAAATAGGAGGAGCAATGGGCTCTACACCGCTTTCTATCCAATTTTGCCAAAGGTCCAAAGCCCGGTCACTAAAAGATTCCCGAACAACCAACTTTATTGCTAGACTAGCGTCAACGCACACCCTAGGAGGCACGGCGGATTCGCTCCTCTCTTAAAACACGAATCTCCTCGGCTGAACTTGGTAACGGCTTGCCCAGTCTTTTCTCCATCTCGGCCTGAAGCTTCCTAGCCTCTGCAAGAACAGCCAATTGGTGCTCTTTGTTTGAAGTAGCAGCTTTCTCTATCATTTCTGCCCCCGTGGTTGTTTCTTTGATAACCGCTGACAAATCTCTCTTGCTCGTACGTCCTTCGACCCCCAAAGGGTAAACCGGAGGTTCTATCTTCACAATAGATTTGCTCCTGAGCCATTCATCAACCTGTTCTTTATAAAACCTGTAAGTTTTGGTTCCCACCCTGACCGCTGGAATTTCTCCCTTCCTCGCCTTCCGAAGCACCACCTCCCGATTAAGCCTTAAATACTCTGCTACATCATCAACGGTCATAAGCTTTTTCACGTTTTCACCTCTTGTGCGGATTATACAGGACTTTTGTGGATTTAACAAGACTGCAAAGAAACTATAGTTAATCACATAAATCCTTACATCACTAATGTCATTGCGAGCCCTTCGCTTCTTGTCATTCTGAGCCCTGAGCTTGTCGAATGGCGAAGAATCTCACGTCTGCTCAGGGCAAACTCTGCGTGGCAATCTGATCGCCACTTCCGAGATTGCTTCGGCACTATCGTGCCTCGCAATGACAGGATGGAGGTGGCAATGACAACCGACAGGCAGACTGGCAAAGTTCGGATTTCCCCTCGGCCCGTATAGACGAGTTATCAGCAGTCGTTGTGTTATGATATGGGATGCATGTAATGAAAGCAGTTGAATCGAGAGCTGAAATTTACTTGATGGCGCTACAATCGCTTTCCAAGGCAGAGAAGGAGGCAGTCATTGCGCGTTTGCTGGAAGATCCTCAGCTCAGGGAAGATATTCTGGATTTAGCCGTTATCCAACAGCGGCAAGGAGAGCCTTCACGCCCTTTCAGGGAGTATCTGGTTGTGAAAGGGAGGCGGGAGGAGTGACATCCTTGGTTGCCAAGGTTATGCCCCAGGCTGTCGAGCTTTGAGTCCCTCTGAAAATAGATATCAGGCTGGGCAGAAACTGGGCCGAGATGGGATAGACTCAGGCCTAGTCTGCCAGTATTATTGGTGAGCTGTAAGAAAAGAAAAAGGAGGTAAAGAGTGCAAGAGAAGATGATTGCTTTTTGCGGAATCACATGTACCGATTGTCGCACGTTTATCGCAACGCAGAAAAACGACGAAGAACTGAGGAGGGAAGTTGCCAAATCGTGGTCCACAGAGACGCAGACTCTTAAACCGGAAGATATGAATTGCGAAGGGTGTCTGGCGACCGGGCGAAGACTGTTCAAGTTCTGTGCAACTTGTGAGGTGCGACGCTGCGGATATGAGAAAGGCGTTGAGAACTGTGCCTATTGTCGTGAGTTTCCTTGTGTGAAGCTTACCAGCCTCTGGAAATCTGAGGGGATTACCAAAGCGAAAGCAACTCTCGAGGAAATAAGAAAAAAGCTTGAGGCCTGATACGCGGCAAGGTCGGCCCGGTGTCAACATATGGCTACGCTTAGCCCGGATGCCACCAAGTTGGGACCTCACTTCTCAAAAGATAGGATATATAGATAGACGGGGCCCGGCAGAGGGACTCAAGAAATGCCTGAACTGCCTGAGGTAGAGACGATTAAGAACGAGCTTTCGCCCTGGGTCGTGGGGCAGAGCTTCACCCAAGTTACTATCTTCGACGCCAGGCTGGTGTGCGGTGGTTCTGCTGAAGAAGTCCGTCGCGGATTAATCGGGCAGAAGGTAGAGAGCCTGGAGCGCCGGGGAAAGTACCTCATCTTTCACCTATCGAATGGCAAGTCACTGATTATACATCTCAGGATGACCGGCGTCTTGCTGTTAAATCCCAGAGGGGTTGACTGCTATACACGGGCGGTTTTTCACCTCTCCAACGGGCACCGCCTTGTTCTTAGCGACCTTCGCCGACTGGGGTTAATATGGCTGGTAGACGATGCCAATACTGTGGTCGGCAAGCTGGGCCCCGAGCCCCTGGATGAAAGCTTTACCCCGGGCGCTCTGGGGCAAAGATTAAGCCGGCATCACATCCCCGCAAAAGCCGCGCTTCTTGACCAGTGTATCGTCGCCGGAATCGGCAATATGTATGCCGACGAAGCCCTCTTTGCCGCTCGCATTCACCCCCTGAGAAAAGCAGACGCCTTATCGCCCGAAGAAGTGCAAACTCTGTATCGGTGCATCCGCAGAGTTCTTGGGGCAGGCATCGGCAGCAAAGGTGCCAGCGTGGATACCTACGTCCGTCCCGAGGGCGAACTGGGCACAGCCCATTTCGATTTTAAGGTTGCTCATAAGGGAGGCGAACCCTGCCCCGTTTGCGGCAGCACCATCGAGCGGGTCCCGGTGCAGAACCGCGGCACCTGCTTCTGCCCCAGATGCCAACCTTTTGGTTCCGGGCCTCTGATATAAAAGCAGTCAGTGGCGGGATTTGAACCGGCGAGTCAAGGACTTCCTAAGCCCCTGGGTTGAGCAAATGCTGGCCTGATATAGGCCTTCTGTTTGAGGTTACTTAGGGGTATAATTGAATTATTGGAGAGCCAATGAAAAGAATCCTTCTTAATTTAAAGAGGCGGAGTATGAAGACAATACTGAGATTGAGGAGACACCATTATTTGGTAAGAGTTAGTATCTTTTTAATTATGGTAGCCTTGATTGCTGGTATGGTAGGCTGTGATGGCAATGGTGGTGGCGGTAGTGAATCTTATACTCTCACTATCACCAGTACTTCTGGAGGGTCAGTTACTGGGCCTGGAGAGGGGACTTTTACCTATAATGCTACTACCGTAGTTAACCTGGTGGCCGAAGCTGACGAAGGCTATTACTTTGTTGGCTGGACTGGTGATGTAGACGCCATTGGAAATGTCAATGCTGCTGTAACCACCATCACCATGGAGGACGACTACTCCATCACGGCTAACTTTGTGGGTGTTGAGGCTGGCCATGTGGGCATTAAGGTTGGCGACTGGGTAAAGCTTAAGTATACGTTTACTGGTTGGCCTGCTGGTCAGACGTATCCAGAGTGGTTGAAGTTGGAGTTTCTAAGCGTTGAAGGCACAATCGCTACTGTGCGGTTTACGCAGCACGTGTCTGACGGAACCGAACAAAGCGACACCGCGCCTATAGATATTGTGTCTAATATCGAAGTCCCTTTGCTCGCAGGCATTGTTATTTCCGCCAACCGGACAACAGGAGACTCCGTTTACATAGCTGGGTATGGCAATGCAACAATAGAAGACGAAGCTACAAAAACTTATGCGGGAGCAAACAGGACAGTAGTCTATACAAGCTTTTCGTATAATGAAACCCAGGTTACTTACTACTGGGATAAACTGACTGGGGTGATGGTGGAGGTATCCTCAATTTATCCCGGTTTTACAGCAACCGCTAAGGCAGCAGGGACAAACATGTGGGAAACTACAACTATCCGGATGCCGTGGTGGCCCTGGATAATAGTAGCGGTGGTGGCAGTGGGACTGGTGATTTTCTTCGTGCGTAGAAGGAGAGCTGCTTAGACCAAAGGATGCTGAGTTGGACTTTCCGCATACCCCCGCTGCTAAACGCGGAGGTATGGCTATGCTGCCGCTGCAAGCCTGATGTCCTTTCCTATCTTAGCTCTCCTTTGTTAAGGCTTTGTCCCACAGGCCTTCAAGCGCAGTTTTTCAGGCCACAGTAGCTTGATTGAGAGGAAATATAGTTGACTCACCTGTGCTCGTCAAGCATCCGACAAAGCCTCAAGCTGTCCCCAAAATCCAAATAGCTCAGAGACAGATATATCTATTTCAAGAAGGGGGTACGCTCATTGGATTGTCCTACAAAGCCTCAAGCTATTCTCAAACTTTATATCAGTGCATCCGCAGAGTTCTTCGGGCAGCCATCGGCAGCAAAGGCGCCAGCGTGGATACCTACGTCCGCCCCGAGGGCGAACTGGGCACAGCCCACTTCGATTTTAAGGTTGCTCATAAGGGAGGCGAACCCTGCCCCATCTGCGGCAGCACCATCGAGCGGGTCCTGGTGCAGAACCGTGGCACCTGCTTCTGCCCCAGATGCCAACCTTTCGGTTCCGGGCCTCTGATATAAAAACTGGCAGCGGCCGGATTCGCACCAACACCCAAAGGCTTCGCAGGCCCTCGGTTCATCTACACGCACCAGTGTAATTTCGATAGTTAAACATCACAATCATTTGACTATTTGGACAGATGCTATTAAATTAGTAATATTGGTGTAAATCAATATGGAAGGGAAACCTATTAAGCTACCAGAATCGCTTCCTAATTGCCAGCTAATAGATATTCTAATCAGTAAGGCTAATTCAAGACACGACATTGATTTTAATTTCATTGGTCACTTAGACAATTTTCACCAGCAAATTCGCGCCATAGTCGGACAAATAAATCTTCTTTTCCCTGAATACACTCCCCATGATGACCAATACCATCTGAAAAACCTGTTCCACGTTGCCGACACACTCCTAGGTGGTCAAGAACTCGAATCTATGAATTCAACGGAGTTGTTCATCCTCGCTTGTTCAATGTATGGACATGATTGGGGGATGGCCGTAAGTGATTCCGAAAAACACTACATAGTTACAGGGCGATCGCCTGAAGGGATGACTAATGAGGTAAGCCGTTATTTAGAATGGGATAGAAATTCATTTTGCACATTTGCCTCAAAACATAACCTGCGGCTAGACACTATTAATAAAGGTGAAGATATTGATTTCAGCCTGTGGCAGGAGTACGTTCGACAAACGCACGCAATCAGAAGCGGTATTAGAGCTAAGCAGTACTTTGAAAGCATTGATACCGGGGTCGCAGAGGGTATCATGCGAGTATGTGAAAGCCACTCGCTGAACTTTGAGGAACTCAGAGACCCGCTTTATCCAACGATCTTCTCAGTTCTTCGCGAAGAGGTAAATTTGCGTGCACTCGCTGTATATCTTCGCCTCATTGACCTTTTTGACTTGGCTCATGACAGGACGCCCTACGTATTATGGAAATACGTAATGCCCCGAAATGGCATTGCTAGTCTAGAGTGGTCTAAACATAGGGCTTTACAACCAATTACTTGTCCCGACTATCTACAAGGCCGGCGAATCCGTGTTGATGGTAGCACAAATGATCACGAGGTCTGGGCTGCTCTTGAAGATTTAAGACTTTATTGTGAACTTCAACTCTCTAAATCCAATGATGTATTATCTCGAATGAATGATGCTCGACATAAGTTGGACTTATATGCTGTGGATTGGCGTGTGGCAGTTCGAGGATTTAGTCCAATATCTATTCAGTTTGAATTTGATCGCGAGAGCATGTTCAAGATTCTGAGTGACGAGATATACCAGGGTGATTGTTACATATTCCTTCGAGAGCTATTACAAAATAGTATTGATGCTATTCGGTTTAGACGAGCGATTATTCGACGAAGCCAAGGGTTCGAGCCGACAAACCTTGGTATCATTCAAGTTCTAGTTGAGCACGAAGAAAACGGCGATGCTATCGTCACTTGGAAAGACGATGGTATCGGTATGGACGAATACATTGTTAAGAACTACTTCGCAGTAGAGGGAAAAAGCTATTATCGAAGCCCAGATTTCGAAAGGGAAGACGTTAAAATTGACCCCATTTCACGTTTTGGAATAGGAAAGCTTAGTTGCTTTATGGTTGCAGACAGCATAGAGGTGGAGACATACAAGGATCCATATTTGTCTCCAGCGGGGAATCCGCTTAGAATCTCAATTCCGGCTATCAATAGACAATTCCGAATTGAGGTGTTGCCGCCAGAAGGATTCAGAATAGGGACAACGGTTAGAGTATACGTAAAAGGAGACAAAATCCGCACACATTTATCTGACTTCTTGATTCTTAATGTTACGGACTATATATCGACGATAGCAGGTTTTGTTGAATTTCCTATTTTGATAGAAGAGGGTAAAAGTAAAACTATAGTTTTGCACCCCTGCGAAGACACTAATAAAACAAAAGTTCGTTTCGGTAAGGATTATCAGATTCATCAGTTGAGCTTTGATTATTCTTGGGATGAGGAAATAGTTCCACAAGATATTGGAATTGCGATGAGAACGCTATCTGAGAAAAAATTTGATCTTGCGACTGAACTTGGTATCGAGAATTGCGAGGGAAAATTATGCTACCTGGTCCCTTCGGAAGGATCAACTGATTTCTCTGGCGACGGATTAGGTCGAGATGTAGAAATAATAGCTCACGTCGATCCAAAACTTATCGGAAAAAGATTACGTTGGTCTAGAACTTCTTATAGCCGTGGAACAATATCCAGTCGGAGTGCAATGCGAAGAAAGGGTTTGGCATTATATAAAGATGGAATTTTGGTTCCTCAAGGTTTCCGATCACTTGATCGTACTGGCTGGAGTACTGATTTATGGGTTGATCGTACTCACTTGAGTGCTAATTTATGGGTGAACATAGTCAAGTCAGAAGAGACGAAACTGGATCTTTCCCGTACTGAAATCATAGAGGAGAAGGAAGGTTGGATTGGCAAGATCAGAAAATCACACACGCGTAGAGTAGTTGAAGATAATCTAAAATATCTTTTATCTTTAGAGGACTCTGAACGATTATATCAACTGGCTCGTCTAAGCATGTTCAACAACCTCAATCCGGAAGATGTGTTCGATATATTCCCAAAAGAGAGTTGGCCAATAGCTTTCCTAAATAAGGATAAGATTAAGTTGACCACCTACCACAACTTGCCGTCTGCTATATTTTCGCCTCCAATCGCTATGAGAGAAGAGATAGCTAACGTGGTTGATAGTCACTTTTCTAAGAGAAATGACTATCAAGGGATCTTGTCAGAATGGGAAAACGACGAATGCTTAGCACTATATCGTATTGACCCCTTACGACCTAAAGTAAAAAGCATTACCATCGGAACTATTCGCAATTGTTATTCGTTCTTGTTAGGTAGTCGATATATGCTTTCCTATATACGGTTCCTTAAACCACCTTGGAACGGGAATCCCCCTCTATTACAGAGCGTACATGAGGAATTCAGGATACCAGATTGCAGCGCAAAGGAACTATTTACTAAAGTAATTGATAATCCTTTCCTACTAGAAAAGGGCGAAAGAATAGTATTAAGACGTGAAATAGATAAATTCCTCGCACGGGGAAATGTTGAGCTACCCATAATTGTTACTTTTCCCAGCCCGTTTAGTAAATCTTATGCCTACGGAGAAAACTGGCTCAATGCTAGCAACGAAGCAGTTGGAGAACTGCTTCGGATTGTGGCAAAAATAATGCTGGGCGAAAAACTAGGTAAATTGTCAACTATCGAAATACATCAATTGATGGGTGCTTTGGTCGTAGTATTAAAAAGAAAGCCGAATCAACTTCGCCATTCTCGAAAGGACTATGACGAATGGGTTCACGAACTACGAAATTTCGGAGAATTCGTTAAAACCCTAGGATTTGCGGGCTCTGGTGAAATTCGAAGCTTGATTCCGTCGTTCGATGAGTTTATCCCAGGGTCATTCGATTACCTTGACGTGACGTTTGCCTTCGCCAAGCCCACGAGCAGATTCGGTGAAGTCCTCTAAGTCAAACACACCAGGACTCGGATTTTGACTAGGAAACAAAAAGGTGAACGAATGCCATAGCCATAAATGGCATAATGAAGAAGTCTATAATAAGAAGAGACTTCATTCAGCGCTTGGTTATCGCCCACCCAACGAATTTGAGGAGGTAGTGCTGAATCGGGAGACTTAGAATTCCAGGGACACCATACCAATTAGGCCTACTACAAATTAGGTATTATGTCCCCAAAATAATCATAAACTGCTACCTCAAATTATTGTTTTCTGTTTCTAATAGCATCAATTACTGAAAGAAGAACTCCGACACCTATGAAAGAGTAACCTATCAGACGCTCATCACCGAAAATAATCCCCAGAACCACACAGGACATGCCAAGTACAGCGAGGTTTGAGGGTTTATGATATTGCTTTCCCCTGGATATAAGCAAAAGCACCACAATAACAACCAGGGCAATGATTGAAATGGCTATCCACACAGGTTCCATGAATACCTCCTTTTAGAAGTACTGGCTAATTCCAAAGATTATAGCACTGAGGGCAAAGAGAGGATGGATTATTACCAGGGAAAAACATCGGGATGTTTGCCATTCCACGCACACGTTTATTAGGCTATTAGCTCTTCTTTTTCACCTGATACCGGATTAATGTCTTAATTATCTTAGCATCTGGATTTGAACCAGCGACTAAGATAAGGTCAATAAGGATGCGGTTACGAGTTTAGATACAACCAAGACTTGACAAATCCAATGGCTATGCTATAATGTGGGAAATGGGGAAAGTGGGAATATCCCACTTACTAACCAATCCCACCTATGTAAAGGGGCAAAATGGCAACTATAATGAAGGATGTGGATTTAACAATAGTAGCAGAGAATGTGAAGCCAGATGCCAAAAAGCGAGTGATTTTGACCAAAGTCCCAATGGAGAAAGGTGTTACGTATCATATATATATGAATAGCTTTGGGCAAATTGTGCTA
>Ga0315533_1001984_pt1 | contig 14777 bp, 10 predicted proteins | sample SalMarSW160130MG_FD_203081 | JGI IMG/M metagenome (GOLD analysis project Ga0315533, IMG submission 203081) | Salt marsh sediment microbial communities from the Plum Island Ecosystem LTER, Massachusetts, United States - Salt Marsh Sediment SW1601-30 ...
TGAAGAATCAGATTGAATTTTCAAATCCCCTTCAAAATTAGGTGATAAAACAAAACCCCATTCTAACCTATGTTCCTCTTCTCCTTTAAATGTGTCAACTATTTCCAATTTTTTCTCCTTTTTATTGAAAATAAATTGCCGGTAATGAGCAATGGAATCTTTTATTCCATTATGCTTTCTGTATGCAACTTCTAAAATATCATATTCTTCAGAAGTCTTCCATTGATTAAATTCAATAGCAATATCATTTTTTATAAAAAATAAATTGTTTTCTGAAAATCTATTTTGCTCTTTTCCATCAATTATTACAGTATTATGATATGCTGTACTGCGGAATTTATTTCGCCATTCAGGCAATGGAGTATAAACATAGGTCCCCGGATCAATAATAATATCCTCTCCGTCAATACATAATTCAAAAGAAAGTTTATCATTGTGAGCATGGCCTCCCCTTCCATTCTGGCCATTTGGCCCACAAGATATTATACAATAATCCCTATTATTTCTCATAACATACCAGCCACTGTCAGCAAACGCTTTCGACCTTATATCCTTAAGAGAATTCCATTCCAAAGAATTCCAAACTTCCATTCCCTTTTCTCCGTATAAAATCATAATTTCTGCAATATCTTCATCAGATTCAAAAAATTCTTTTATTATCCATTTGGGTTCTTTAAAAAATACAGCCCCAAGAGCTATTAAATATCTCATATCCAAAACTTCTCTTGGATAAAGTTTTATAAATTGCCCACTATCATTATCACCAATCTGAGGCATTCTGCCATTTGGTTTTAGTAAATATAGTACTGCATCGAACATTTTATAAAGTCTGTCAATATAGTCTTTCCCAAAAATATCTACTGCAATAGTCTTATAATCATCTGCTGAAGATAATAAATCTTTTTTCTTATTCTCTGTTTTACATTTTTCATTTTGGACTGCAAAAAATGTAGAATAAAAAAATAATTCTAGTGCAAGTCTATGGTAGCAAGTAGAGGCTTCGAAATCTGTTCCATCAGGATAAACTTGCTTAAACATTTCTTTTTTAAGTTCATTTATGGCAAATTCTTTCCATTCTCCTGCTTCTTTGAAAACATTTTCAGTAAATACGGCAAATACTAAAAGACCGGCAATATCCGATAAATAATGATTACTGGTTAAATCTTCTGACCATTCTAAATTGTGAATTATAAAATCCCCGTGCTGATAAAGACTCTTATAAAATATTTTATTAAAATATTCTTTCCCCTCAGACGGCGAATTATTTATGTAACCTTTAATTAAATTAATGGCAAGCACCCAATTAGCTACTCTTATGGCAACATCCATGGTACATCGCCAATTAACCCCAAATTTATAACGGTTAGTTAAAATCCAATCAACTATTTGTTTTATAATTTCTTCAGCGTATTCCTCTTTTTTTGTTGAGTGATAAGCTAAAGCAAGTTGAATTAAATGTTGCATCCTTGAAACTTCCCAAGGTACTTTCACATCCACCCCTAATTTGCTTCCGAATTTTATAAATTTATAATAGGTCTTCTCTGACCACCGATAACCGGATTTAAAATCTACTTGCCAATCTATAGGTTCATATTCTATAGGTTTCTTAAAAATCTTCTCTAATTCCGATTGGGCTTTTTCTTTAATCAATAAATATTCTTTTTTAGATAGCTTCATATCATATCTATAACCTTCTAATCCTTTAGCACTCAATTTATAGTCTACTTTTACGTTCCCTGAACCTAATAGATTAAAGATATGATTTTTTACCTTATCCGCTTCCTCTGTTATTTTTCCCTTTATTCCCTCGGTTAAAAGAACTCCCCGGGAAAAACCAAGGCAAGTTTCTTCTATATTTTCCATTAAAATTTTACTGTTTAAATTGTTATTACTTACCTCTGTTCCAAAAACAACATCATTTATATATCTTAAATAATCCTGAGTTAAAGTAAAACCCTTATGAACAGCTTTTTTTATCATTATTTCAGGTTGGTACTTTTTACTTTTTTCTAATATGCTTTTTAAATTCATAATTTCTTTCTTATAAAAAATTGATTTTTTAAATCTTTCAATGCCTGTATCTCGTTTGGTTTTATTTCTCTTAATAGAAAAAGCACTAATGAATAAACTAATATCCCAATAAGTATACTTACTATTAAATTTATCAAGGTTGATGAAGTTAAACTATTTCCAATAAAATATACTGCTATCCCCATTACTCCTGAAGCGCAAACAACATTTCCTAAAGATTTAAAGGGAAATTCCCAGACGAAAAAGCGGCGGGAAACAAAAATTACTACTACAAGCATAAAAGCATAAGAGATAAAAGTAGTAATCGCTGCTGCTATATAACCAAATTGGGGAACCAAAAGAAAATTAAGCCCAATATTTAATAAAGCAGCGCTTAGAACACAATACATGTTAAGATCAGTCCTTTTGCAAAATACAAATACGTATGAAAACCTATGGTCAATTCCAACAAGAAAAGCCCCAAAAGCTATCCAAGGAACAATTATATATGCTGAATGATATCCTGAGGCAGTAAGTATATTAATTGCTGGCTTTGCTAAAACACTTAATCCCATTGCTGCAGGAAAAACTACCATTAGATAGTATCGGGTAATTTTGTTTCTAAAGTCCTGATTGTTTTCTTTATTTTCATTTTCCCATATATCAATAGCAAGAGGACCTTCTGCCATCATAAAGATGGAAGCAATAATAAATATAGTCTTTTCTGAAATAGCATAACTAGCTGAGTATAAACCTACTTCATGGCTTCCTCTAAAAAATTCCAAAATATATCGGTCAGAAAGACTTAACATCCAAGTAGTAAGATTCACTATTGCTATAGGGAAGCCATATTTAGTCATCCCCTTAGCCATTGCAGAATGAATCTTCCCGTATTTAAAGTATAACTTTCCCATGGCAACTTTATAAAGTAAAGGTAAAATAATTATTATAGCCAGAAACTTTCCCCAAATTAACCCTCCTACTCCACAATGAAAAATTGTTGCTAATGTTATACCAAGACCTATACCTACTATACTATTCCATATTGTAAAAAAAGAATAATGGGTTATTTTCCGTTCTGCTCTAAGAGGGCTAAGTAATACACTATAAAAAGCGCTTATAAGGAATACTAATCCACCAATTTTCATTAAAGAATAAAGATTTTCTGAAAAATACCCTCGAGCAAAAACTAAAGTTCCTGTTAGTATAAAGAAAACCAATAATATTGAAATTAATGCCAACTTTATTACTGCGCTATAAAACTCATTAAGACCACCCTGTTTATTGTATACGGGAAAAAATCTAATTACAGATGCTCCTAACCAGGCAGTTGTAATTGCAGACAAAACAGAAACTGTAGCCATAACTAAAATATAATTTCCATAATCACCCGGTGGAAACAAGCGGGTTATTATAGGAATAGAAAAAAAACTTACAACAGATGGAACAATATAAGAAGGTAAATATTTACCCATATCTTTAAATAATTTTCTAGTCATTATGCAACCTGTTTCTTATCAATTTCGCTGTAAAATACTATTGATTTTTTAAAATAAATATATTTAATAATGATTCTATCTTTATTAATGTGTATACTCTGCTGCTGTAAAACTACCTAGGTTCTTTCTTTGTTAAAGTTTTCTTAATTTGTAAAAAGCTAATGAACCAGACTTTTTAAACAACCTGTTTTCAATTGAGATTTCGATATCTACTAACTTAGATGATATCTTATTCAGTCCTCTGGGCAAATAAGCTCTATACGCCCAAAAATCTCCGGTTCGAACTTCTTCTAATTTGCAACCTTTTATTCTTTTTAATACACTGTACCACTCTTTAACCCCCCACCAAAGGTGGAAAGGTAAATTGTCCTTTCGCTTTAGATTATAAGAATAATAAAACCAGTTCCTGAAGTTCGGCATCTCCAAAATAAGCGTGCCATTTTTTTTAAGTATTCTGAGGAGCTTTCTAATAATATCAACGGGGTACACAAAATGTTCTATTAACCCCAAGGATACAATAATACCAAAATAGTTTTCTTTAAAAGGATATGGAAGTTTCTTAATATCTCCTTGTAACAACTTAACTCCAAGACTTTTGTTTAATTCCTTTGCCTTTTTAACATTTCCTTTATCATACTCAAGCCCCCATAGTTCCTTAAACCCCATATCATTAAAAAATTTAAAATAAAATCCTGCTCCACATCCAACATCTAAAAGTGAAGTTTTTTCTTCATCCAACAAAAGACTATGGAAACACTTCATTACACTCCTAACGCCATAGCTTCTGTATATTTGATCTATGCTTACAATATTGTCCCAAGAATTTCGCCAATACTCCTTAACTTCTTTCATTAAACATTTCCTCTTTTAGCCGTTTACAATACTCCTCTATTAATTTCTCATAATCATATTTTGGAGTCCAACCTATACTTTTGATTTTATCAATATCAGCCACAACTTCTGTTTTAATGTTTCCTACTGAGTTTAAACTTTCAATAACTAATTCTACTTGGAGATCAAGTGCCAACAATATCTTTTGTACAAGCTCTTTAAGAAATATTTTCTTTCCCATTCCTAAATTGCAAACTTCACCCTTGTTTCCATTTTCAATAACTTTCATAAATCCTGTATAAACATCATCTATTAAAAGGTAATCTCTATACGAGCTTAAATTACCAAGCTTTATTTTCTTTGTAATTCCATCTAATACTAATTTTAGTTGTTTTGTAAAGTTTCCAATAAATAATTTCTCACTCAAATTGTCATTAATAACATTAAATAACCTAATGTAATTTGCATTAATGGGAAAGATATTAACATAGTATTGAAACAAGCTATGTTGCATTAGTTTAGTCAATCCATAGATACTTCTAGGTTTCTCTAAACAATTTTCATAATATTTTTCCTGAATTCCATACTCTGCTGCGGAACCTATCAAAATTAATTTTCCCTTATATTTTGCAGACCTAGCAGCATCAAAAAGATTCTTAGTAATTAATACATTAACATCGTAACTTTTAGAATAATCATTAATAAAAGTCCCTACAAAATTTATTATCACTTTGGGTTTAGATTCATTAATTTTGTTTTGTATAGAATTCAAATCATATACACGTCTTGTCCCTTTGCTGCTGGATAATGTAAAAACTTCATGACCTTCACTTTTTAATCTTTTTATAAAGTATTGAGCAATTGAACTACTTGCGCCAAGTATTAGATAATTTTTCACTTAAACTCCTTAAAGATTTAATTTCTCTATATCTTCATTTGCTTTTTCATAATCTTCGAGTCTTCCTACATCAAGCCAGTAACCATCATAAGGATAAACCTTAATAGTTTGGCCTTTGTCAAGTAAAGTAAGCATTAGGTCATCAAAACCAAATGATTTCCCAGTTGGAACAAAATCTAAAACTTTTTTGTTAAACACATACACTCCCATACTTACACTTAATTTATATTCTGGTTTTTCTTTAAATCCTACTATGACATTTTTATCCTTATCAATATCTATTACACCAAAATCTATCTTTGCGGTTCTCTTGTATGTAGCGACTGTAATTAAAGCTTTGTTTTCTAAATGGTAATTGTATAGTTTTTTAAAATCTAAATCGGTCAAAAGATCACCATTCATAACCAAAAAATTTTCTGGTAAGTCCTTTATTAGCTTTATAGGTGCTACTGTACTTAAAGGCTTATCTTCTACAGAATACCTTATCTTTACCCCCCACTTACTTCCATCAGCGAAGTATGCCATAATTAACTCGGCTAAATGATTGACACATAATGTAAGGTCTGTCACACCATATTTTTTCAATCTACCAATCAGTATCTCTAAAATAGCTCTATTACCCACTGGTACAAGGGGCTTTGGCATTACTACAGTATAAGGTTTTAATCTTGTTCCCTTACCTCCTGCTAAAATAATTGCTTTCATCTTTATTGCTCCTATTTCTCTCTATTAAACATTATATATGTTTAGTTTATAAAATCTTAAATTATCTTGGTCGCTAAACCAATTTATTGTCTCTTTTAATCCTTCTTCTAATGTGTACTTTGGGGACCATTCTAATAATCTCTTTGCATTTGCATTGTCTGCACAAAGTCTTTCTACTTCACTTTTTTCTGGTCTTTGTCTTTGAGCTTCTTCTTCTATTTTAATTTTAGTATTCATAAGTTTACTAATCAGTATTGCCAGATCTTCAATAGATATTGCAAAATTTGAACCAATATTTATTACTTTTCCTATAGATTTTTCCGATTCCGCTACTTTGATAAATCCTTCAACGGTATCTTTCACATAGGTTAAATCCCTTGTCGGAGAAATAGAGCCAAGTTTTATTCTTGTCTTCCCTGAAGCTATTTGAGTGATGATTGTGGGGATTACTGCCCTTGCAGATTGCCTGGGCCCGTAGGTGTTAAAGGGCCGAATTATAGATAAAGGTAAATTAAAAGACCGATAAAAAGATAGAGCAAGAAAATCAGCACTTGCCTTCGTAGCCGAATAAGGCGATTGCGGATTTATGGGATGTTCTTCTGTGATTGGAACGAATTGAGCAGTTCCATAAACCTCACTAGTAGAAGTACAAATAACCTTTTCAATATCTAAGCCCCGTGCTGCTTGTAAAATATTTAAAGTTCCTTTAATGTTTGTGTCCACATAAGTATCTGGAGAATGATAAGAGTAAGGAATACCTATTAGTGCAGCCAAGTGAAAAACAACATCTATATTTCGCATTGATTCTTTGACACCATTGGGATCTCTTACATCACCTGCAAAAATTTCAATAGAATTTTTTATTTTTTTATCACCATAATCTAACCAACCCCACCTATTAAAAGAATTATAATGCACGAATGCTCGCACTTTGTATCCTTTTTTTACAAGTTCTTCTACAAGATGGCTTCCTATAAATCCACCTGCACCAGTAACTAAAATTTTTTTATCTGATAATTTCATTTATTATTCACCTTTCACATTAATTAATTTATAAAGTTTTATAATTTTATAAGCATTATTTTCGATCTTAATATTTTTTACTTTATTCTTAAATTTATCTATATTTAATAAAACCATCTTAGTTTTTTTATACAGATCATCAAAATCTCTTGTTTTAAATAAAACTACTCCATCCGGTCTAGGAACACAATCGCTTGCTATGACAGGAGTCCCGATAGACAAAGCTTCATAAATCGAGATAGAGTTCCCATCAGTATTAGTGGCTCTTATAACTAAATCACTTTCTTTCCATAAACTTGAAGCTTCTTTTAAAGGATTTGTAATAAATAAAAATCTATCCGAGATATTAAGCCTAATAATTTCCTCTTTTAACTTTAAAAAGTAATTATTATTTCCAATATTAGGTAGCAAAAAACAGAATACAGTATCTATATTCTCTTTATTCAATCTTGCTGTTAATTTTATTAACATATCTATTCCATAAAGATCTACATTATTATGGAAAGAAATTTGGAAAGCGTTTGAAGAAATTAAAAATTTGTATTTTTTTCTCATTTTTGCAATTAGTCTTTGTTCATCAAGTCTGGGAATTTCAGAAGGAGGAATAAATTCGGGAATAATAAAAATTTTAGATTTATTTTCAATTATTTCCTCCGCAATGATACGGCACTTTGAGCTATCTACAATAATATAATTCATTGAATTGATAGATTTAATTATTAATTTTCGTAAAATTATTGGTGCTTTTTCTATTTCTAATAAAAATCTATCATCATGAAAAGACAAAATTGTAAAATGATTAAATCCTAAAATGTAATATATAAGTGCATTTTTCCAGGAAAAATTATGAAAATGTAAAATAGCCTTTTTTTGAAATAATAAATATAATATAGTTTTTTTCCATGACATAATTTTAATCTTATTGTTTATTTTTTCATCACTTCTATAATTTGAAAGATCGATTGATTCATTTTTTACATTTTCTTTTTCTAAATATTTTCTTAATCTTTGTAAATGATTTGAAACCCCTCCGAATGGAGGTGGATAAACACCGATATTTATAACTTTCATATATAATACATCCTTAAATCCTTGTTTTATTTTTTGGAATAATTATTAATACTAGTAAATTTTGAATATACTTTTTTAAATTTCGCAACAAATATCTTATTATTATATTTAAATTTTGTTTCGTGCTAATATTTGTAAATAAAATTATGGCTATCCCTAAAAACTTTTTCCAATCTTTTTTCATTGGATATTAGTTCATATATATATTATTATAAATTTCTTAATTCAAGGGGTACTTTTCTTATTAAATTTCTTATAAAACTATTCATTGTTTATCTTCAATCCATCTTTCATGCCACAATATAAAATTTAAAATATACCAGAGTTTCCCTCCATTATTTGTTCTTAATAATTTTTCAATATAAGACTTATCAAAAAAATCTGTTCTTTGCATAAAATCAAGGATTTTATCTTTAGTATAATCTCCTAATTTATCAAAAAACCATTCATATATAGGGACACCAAAACCTTGCTTTTTACGGTTTAATATCTTATCAGGAATATACCCATGAACAGCTTTTTTTAAAATATACTTAAGTTCACCATTTCTTATTTTCACAGATTCAGGAATTGACATAGCTAATTCTATAAATTTATGATCTAAAAAAGGAACACGGGCTTCTAAAGAAGTAGCCATACTCATCTTATCCACCCTCATAAGAAGAAGTTCGGGAAGTCGAAGATTAAGATCAAGATAACTCATCCAATTAAGATTGCTTTTCTCCCACGCTTTTTCTTTAAAACGCTTTTCAATGGGTTTTAAAACCTCATAAGAACTATATCCTTTAAATTTTTTCCTTAATCTTGATGAAATAATCATCTTCTTTTGTGTTTCAGTAAAAGCTTCAGCTCCTCCCCAAAAGATAGGCTGTTTCTCAACAGCACGACGTAACCATTCATAATATACTTTTTCTTTTTTACCCATAACTCTTAATAGATTAAGTCCCAATCTTTTAAAAGGGTTGACGAAAAGAAAACTATTATATTTTTGTAGATTTAAAGAAGTTTTCCAACCAGGATAACCACAAAACAGTTCATCACTTCCTTCGCCTACCTGACACACAATTACTCCATTATCTCGGGCAAGTTTAGAAACATAATACACCGGAATACAAACGGGGTCAGCTATGGGTTCATCTTGATGATAGATTAATTCTGGAAGAAATCTTATAAGGTCATCTATTTTTAATTGTCTTTCGTAGTGATTAGATTTTACCTGTTTTGCTATCATTTGGGCATATTGGAACTCATTCTGGTAAGATTGATATTCCCTATCATAGCCAATAGAAAAAGTCTTAATAGAATTTTTTTCATCCTCCGAAAAGAGTACTGCATTAGTACTTGAATCAATTCCCCCGGAAAGAAAAACCCCTACAGGCACATCACTTACTTTACGATAACGGACAGCTGTTTTTAATTCTTCTAAAAGACGAATGGCTATCTCATCTTCTGAAACATTTTTCAAGGACTTGGTATGATCCCAAAGATCCCAATAACGATTTACCTTTATATTCTCATTCTTCTGTATATTTGCATAACAACCAGGAGGAAGTTTCATTATCTTTTCAAAAAGAGTATAAGGAGATGGAGTAGTTAAAAATGAAAGATAGTGGTAAAAAGCTTCTTCGTTAACCTCTCTTTTTATACCAGGATATTCTAAAATAGCCTTAATTTCAGAAGCAAAAATAAGTTGGTCATTTTGATATGTATAATAAAGGGGTTTAACCCCTATACGGTCTCGAAGAAGCCAAAGCTCTTTTTTCTTTTCATCCCACAATGCAAATGCAAATATCCCTCTAAACCTATAAACACAGTCTATCCCCCATTCTTCGAATGAATGAATAACGACTTCTGTATCTGAATGGTCGGTTTTAAATCTATGACCCAATTTTTCAAGCTCTGGTCTTATTTCAGAGTGATTATAAATTTCACCATTGAAAACAATCCAAATAGTTCCATCTTCATTACACATAGGCTGAGTAGCAGACTCTGAAAGGTCGATAATTGAAAGACGTCGATGACCAAAACCTACTCGTTTATCAGATGAAATCCAAATCCCTGCACCATCAGGGCCCCGGTGAATCATAGTATCTCGCATTTTGATTAAAACCTTTTCATTTACAGGTTCTTGTTTTTTATAATTATATATTCCGACTATCCCACACATATTTGTTTCTCCACTTCAAAACTAATTTCAGTTGCCTGGATTAATTGCCATAAAGGTATAGGATAGCCATTGCCATTTTTGATAGACTGGGCAAACTCCTGAATTTCATTGAAGTGTCCTTTATCTTGATTTTTTGCTTTTAATCCCGGGATTTTTACTCCAAATATTTTCATTTCCTTATAATCATTAAGATAAATTATTTTCCCGTCAAAATATATTTTCATTTGTTCTTTGGGATATTTATTGGAACCCATTGCAGTATATATTAAATTGCAAATTGAACCATCTTCAAATTTTAAACTTGCCACAAAATTATCATTCTTCAGATATTTTTCATTTTTTGGATTTATGGAAAGAACATTTATCTTTTTAATCTCGCTATCAGTTAAGTAAGTAAATAAATCATAAATATGGCAAGCCTCGCCAATATTTCTTCCTCCCCCAGTTTCGGTCTGGGTCCAGTGGTCTTTTGGAAGATAACCAGCATTCATTTGATAATCAATTATTATAGGATTTTCTCTCGGGTGAATTATTTCTTTTATCTTCTTTGCAAAAGGAGAAAATCTACGATTAAATCCTACCAAATATGGAGTCTTTGTATCTTTTAAAACATCCACTAATTTTCTAAGTTCTCCGTTATTTAAAGCCATCGGTTTTTCGCAAAATACAGCTTTACCTGCTATGGCTGCCTCCATTGATATTCTAGCATGAAGATTGTGAGGCAAGGTGATAAACACCAAATCAATATCTTTATCTTTCAAAATATCCCGGTAATCCGTAGTGCAATATTTAGCGCCATATCTATTGGCATTTTGTTTGACCTTAACTCCGTCTAAATCACAAAGGGCTATGATTGAATATAAATTGGAAAGTTTCTTTAAAATCGGCAAATGCATTGTTTTTGCAAAACCGCCTGTTCCAATTACTCCTACATTAATCGTCTCTTTGTTTAAAGGTATTGAGGTAATTTGAATTTTTGTTTCTTTTGGTTTTTCTTCTTTAAAATGGTAATCAAGCAAAACAGCTGGTTTTATCGGATGGTTTTCCTCTAAGAATTTATAGGCTTCAGGGGCTTCTTCTACTGGGAAAACCTCAGAGATTAATTTTTGGAAATCAATTTTCTTTTCGGATAATAATTTTAAATATTCTTCCATATTTCTCTTTTCAGTCCATCGAACATAGGCAAAAGGATAATCTATCCCTTTTTCCTCATAATTTTGGTCATAACGACCTGGACCATAAGAAGTGGAAATTAAATAATCAATTTCCTTTTCATAAAAAGGAGCTCTTTTGGGACCCAAACCAATATCACCTATAACAACTACTTTTCCTTTCTTTCTGGTCATCTCCATTGCTTGTTGAATTATCTCATTATTATTAGGAGCAGAGGCAGTAATAATTGCGGTATCTACTCCCTTTCCTTGAGTAAAATTAGATATTTTTTCTAAGACATTATATTTTAAAGAATTGAAGCTCTGGTCTATTTTTAACTCTTTAGATAAATTTACCTTTTTATCATCTATATCAAATCCAATCACTCTTGCTCCATTTGCCTTAAGAAGCTGAATTAATATTTGGCCTAATAACCCCAGGCCAATTACCGCAGTATTCTCTCCTAATTTTACATCAGCCCGCCTTAAGCCCTGCATAGCAATTGCTCCGAGAGTAACTGAACTTGCGCTTGGAAAATCCAGATTATCAGGAATCTTTGCCGTTAAATTCCTCGGTATTGCAACAAATTCAGCATGATTTGCCTTGCCTGCACCAGCACATGCAACTCGATCCCCCATTTTAAATTCTGTGATATCACTACCTATTTCTACTATTACGCCGGATAAAGAATACCCCAGGGAATGTTTCAGGTCTTTTTGACCTTCAGCAACTTCTAAAGTTTCTTTTAATCCTTTTTTTCTTAAAATATCCAAACCCTTTTTAATGTTTTCAGGATTAGAAAGAACTTTTTTAATTAAAGAGCCCTCTGAACTCTTTTTACCGGATAATTCTGTACCTGCGCTTATTAAAGAAAAGGCAGTTTGCACCAGAACCTCCCCGCTTTTTATTGCAGGAGCAGGTAAATTTTCAACTACAATTTGACCATTATTTAATAACACTTGTTTCATAGGACATAAATACTCCTAACTATTTGTATAAAGAAATATATTGAAATTGTGAAATTAATATTTAATTTTTAATTTTGTTTTTTGCGTTTTTTGCACTCTTGCGTTTTTATTTGCCTAAAATTTTTACCGTAAAACTGGCTTCTTCCCACCTTGTTTCGTCAATAAAATTTCGAGAATCAAAGATGTTTTTGTGTTTCATATTCTTTATATCCTGTGGTTTTACGGTTTGGTAAAAAGAATGTTCTGCTAAGATAAGCAAACAATCAGACTCCTGAGTGGCTTTTTTAAAATCTTTTTCTATTTCACAGGGAAAGTCTTTAAGTAATGGGTCGTGGACCTTAACTTTCCATTTCTTATTTTGAGCTAATTCTATTATTTTTAATGCAGGAGTTTCTCTCCAATCATCAACATTTGCTTTATAAGCAGCACCAAGAATTGTAATAGTAGGATTTTTAATATCTTTCAGCATTTTGGAAACACATTTTATAATATAATTAGGCATTGAATCATTAATCATTCGGGAAAGTTTTATCATCTCATTACCAACGCCATCTTTTCTCATAAGGAACCAAGGATCAACACTAATACAATGTCCCCCTACACCCGGACCAGGAAGATGAATATTCACCCTGGGGTGTAAATTTGCAATTTTTATAGTTTCCCAAACATTAATACCTATTTTATCACAAAGCTTGGCAATTTCATTTGCAAAGGCAATATTAATATCCCGATAAGTATTTTCTAAAAGCTTGACTGTTTCTGCAGTAGTGGTATCCGTTAAAAAGATTTTCCCCTTAACAAAAGTTGAATATAAGTTTTTAGCTAATTCTGTAGATTCTTTATCAATACCACCGATAACTCTATCATTTTCTATCATTTCGGTTAAAGTCCTGCCTGGAATTGCTCTCTCGGGGGCATGGGCGAGAAATATTCGGTAATCCGGGTGTTCTTTTTTTAAAATTGGTAAAATAATCTTTTCTGAACATCCGGGAGTGATGGTTGACTCTACTATAACTAAATTATTGTTATTTATTACCTTTGCAATATTTTTTGCAGCTCTTTTGATATAACTTAAATTAGGGGTTTTTGCCTTTGTAATAGGAGTGGGAACTGAGATTATAAATATATCGGCTTTTTTGGGAGTTAAAGAAAATTCAAAATTTCTAAAACCTTCACCAAGAAGAGTTCGCAATCCAGGTTCTTCGAAGGGGGCTTTACCCTTTTTTAAAGTTTGAATTATTTTTTCGTTTGTATCAACGCCTATAACTTTATAACCAGCTTTTGCTAAATAGCATGCGGTTGGTAATCCAATATATCCTAATCCTACAACACAAATTCTTTTCATTCTTTAATTCCTCTAATATTTTTTTCTTTTCTTCTATCGTTATATTATCTTATTAATTAAAATTTATTAAAATATCTATTTGTTCTGTTTTCTTCCTACTCCTTCATAGATAAATCCTAAGTCTTTTACCTTGGCTGGGTCATATAAGTTTCTTAAGTCGAGTAGGATGGGAGATTTGAGTAATTTTTTTATTTTTAATAAATTTAAGTTTCGGAATTGGTTCCATACTTTTCAATCTGCCAATCATAAATAATCCATCAATCCAGCAATTGCTCTATCCACTTAATCTACTTATTGGTCAATAAAAAGTAATCACCCAATCTAACGAACAAAAGCAATATGTAACAAGTCACGATTATTATGCTCGTTAATCGAATAATTGATTATTTTTTTAATTATTGAACTACCGAACCGTCGAAAAACCCTTATAATATAAGCCTTTTGAGCTTTATCTAATATAACGCTCCTCACGGCGTTTATTGAGAAGAAGATAGGCTTTTACCTTAAGGACTTCAAAAAAACGCGTTATACGCGCCATACGTAGCTTTCTCTTAAAAGTCTTATATATCAACCATTCCAAGAACTTAAAAAGCTATTTTTGGCACTTTTTTACTTATTTTTGTAATGATTTGCGTAATGAATATTTTTTAAATTTTTAAGAGAACTCTGAAACCCTTGTATTATATATGTTTTTAGAACGTGTGAATTTTATACAATAAAGACAAAAAAGGTGTAAATTACAAGATGTAAGATGAGATTGCTTCGGTTGTTTCACTCCCTTGCAATGACTGAAAAAGTCTCACCCCCACCTTAATCCTCCCCCCTCAAGGGGGAGGAGATTGTATGTTCAGGATTTGAACTTATATAAACTATATCACAGAAAGAATGATGCGTCAATCTGCCAATCTGTTTTGTTGGTGTCAAGAACTTGTTGGGACTTTTCTTACCTCAAAGAAATTATTTGATTTTAGTTCACGAAAGTAAAGATAGATCCTCTTGATATTACCATAAAATGATTAAATAATAATTCTACCAAATCATTTTCCCTATTATTTTCTAAAAAAATAAGAGTATTATATATCAACATGACTTTACCTTAAAAGATGAT
>Ga0315533_1001988_pt1 | contig 14757 bp, 17 predicted proteins | sample SalMarSW160130MG_FD_203081 | JGI IMG/M metagenome (GOLD analysis project Ga0315533, IMG submission 203081) | Salt marsh sediment microbial communities from the Plum Island Ecosystem LTER, Massachusetts, United States - Salt Marsh Sediment SW1601-30 ...
GAAGTAGTATATGATACTGTTCGTCCGAGCCAGGCATTGGGCTACCTTACACCACTGGAATATCTAGAACAACATTGGCAAAATAAAAGAAAGGAGAAAGTGTCACCAATCACCTGAACGAGTACATTGACTTTTTTTTGAAGAACTGTTATTCTAATATGGAGTGTTCGTGGAGGTGTTATCCTTAGATTACTACAGTATAGAGGATTTCACTTATGAGTGTGGGCAGGCAAAGGGGCCCGACTCAGGGGGCAAAGGGGCTTGATATGGGCAAGAGATGGTTGCTGAACAGGACGAGCCGTGGAGTTCTATCGTTACCGAGCTTCGCTGATAGCAATGGCATTTGCTACTTCGACCGGGATAGCCTGGAAAAAGCCGTGGATATTGTGAAAAGCAGGGGAGGAAATGTAGACTAAAGTAGGAAGAGACCTGCCGCAGCAGGTCTCTTCTTTGATGTTGGCGATGGTCGGTCAACCACGACCGTATTTATTATATCAGTCAGCCTGCCCCGCTGGCTAGAAAGAATGTAGTTGCCCAATTTATTGGGCCACCGAGCTTGATGAATCAAGCAACTACAAGAATCTGGAGCCAGGGCTGGGAAGGAGGCGGATGGCGATGGCTGACCGGTTAGACGATTATCGTTGTCCATGAAGTCTCTTGTGTGGAGGACCGGGTCGATCATGGGCGATGAGCGACGCCCCGGATATTTCCGGGGTGGAGGGAAAATAGACATAAAGAGAGGCTGTTTAAAAAAGTAGTTGCCCGATTCATCGGGCTTGTAAACAATGACAAATGACAAAGCTCAAAGGTCAAAAATCAAAATGCCAACTCGAAATGCAAAATTTTTAATCTTTGCTCTGTCATTTTGCAGTTTTATTTTTGCATTTTGCATTTCAGGTGGGTTTTGACATTTGGAATTTGTTCGGGGCAGCTACAAAAGCAAAAATCGAACAGCCTGAGAACATGAAAGGAGGAAAGAAGAAGTGAAAAAGATAATTAGTATTTTAATAGCCCTGGCGCTGGTGCTGAGCTTCAGCCTGGTTATGGCAACACCAGTGGCGGCGGCTGTCCTTACGGTTGACACAGGTCAGCCGGCCGTGCATCCGAACTACCACACCATCCAGGCGGCCATCAACGCTGCCAATCCCAGCGACACCATCAACGTGGCGGCGGGGACATACACCGAGTACCTGCATATCACGACGGACGGACTTACAATCCAGGGTGCCGGCATTGACCAGAGCATCATTGACCTTGACGGTCTGATACCATACTGGCATTACAGTCCCGATAAATCCTTTGCCAGCAGAGCCGGCGTTCTGATCAGCGGCTGGGGCAGCCCTGACGACATAATTGAGGGTGTTACCTTCAGCGGCTTTACTGTGAAGAATGCCGGTCTGAATCCACCGATAACGGCAACCGGCCAGGCAAGTGTAGCCGATGCGACGGGAACGGTTCTTACCGATGGCACTGCCTCATTTCCTACTGATGGCAGTTTAGTCGGCCAGTGGCTGCATAATGTGAGTGATAAGCTGATTGTAATAGATATAAGTGGTAACAACCCCATCCGTAGTTACGGGCAGATTACGGCCAATACGGCTACCACAATCACGGCAACCCTTGCCGGTGGTCAAGAAAATGACTGGGACATTGGGGATACCTACGTAATCATCCCCTATGAAGAGTACGTAGACGTAGCCGAAGACCTCCAGGATGATGTTACAGGCATTGGCATCGGCAACGGGAAAGATGTCACCATTCTGTACTGCAAGGTTGTTAACAGTGGATCTTCTGGTATCAGTGCCGGATATGCCCGCTGCGTCACCCTACACAAATACAGTGAGGGTATAACGATTGACCACTGTACCTCTTCAGACAACCCCAAACACGGAATAAGCGTTGGGAAGTATGTGGGCGCTGTTACCATAACCAATAACACCTGTTACAATAACGGAAGCCCCCACCCCACTGACCCCAGCCGTGAACGTACGGGAGAAGGCATTCTGGTCTCTGGCTTGAGCGCTAGCCAACCAGCATCCGGCGTGATATCCGATAACACATGCACCAATAATGGTTTCGAAGGGATCGTGCTGAAGGACTATACGGATGGTGTTACCATTGAGAACAACACAGTTACCGGGTCCAACCTTGATGAGGATGGAGCCGGGATTTTCTTCTACGGCAAGAGTTCTACCCCGTCAAACTGCAAGAACCACATCATCCGGAACAACACGGTAACCGGAAACATCCGAGGGATCGTTGCCTACTACGCTCAATACTGCACCATTGAAGGCAATACCATCACAACCGATGCTGGTACTTTTGCTTCAGGTCAGGCAGCCATCAAGATAGATGGTGGTAATAATATTGCGGTCAAGGCCAACACTATCAGCTGCGATGGAGTTGGGATCAAGGTTCAGAAGACATGGAATAGCGTAGATTGTTATAGCAACACCTTTACCTGCAATACCATCACCGGTGCCAAGTTCGCTGGCATTTTCATCTCTCACGGGGCTCACGATAACACCTTCACCTGCAATACTATCACCGGTACCACTAGTCTTACGCGGTGGGCAGGCCAACTCTATGAGGAGACACAAGGAGATGGTGTTTTCCTCTGGGGCTACTCCGGAAAGGAGGCAGGCACGGGCAACGTGTTCCACGGGAACAGCATCTATGGCAATGCCGATGATGGGATGGAGAACCAGATTGGTGCGCAAGTCGACGCCGAGAACAACTGGTGGGGATGCAACGGTGGGCCAGGTGCTGCTGGCTGCGACACGGTCGTCGGTAACGTGGACTATACTCCCTGGGCATCGGCGTCGTCAGTAGCCACAGCAACCGGCTCAGGCACAGCTTCATTCGCTGCCCCCTGTGGTTCTATTTCAGGCCTCACATCTGTACCCGAAGGAAGTCTTCCTACGGCGGGCAAGCCAAGCCTTGCTTTCCCGCATGGGTTCTTCTCGTTCGACATAACAGGACTGACGTTTGGTCAGATGGTAACTGTCGTTATCACCCTTCCCACGGGTGCCGCGCCGACCCAATACTGGAAGTATCACCCCAATACTCAGGGTGGATGGGTTCAGATACCGATGACCGTCGTCGGTCCTCCCAACGTGATCAGAATTACACTCGTCGATGGCGGGCTGGGGGACGATGACGGGGCCGCCGACGGCACGATCGAGGACCGGGGAGGCCCCGGTAGCGGCGCTGTAGGTTGGGAGACCTACCCCATAAACAAGGTGCGTGTGCTGCTACCCTGGATCGCCTTGTTTGCAGCCATTATCGCTGGTGCCAGCCTGCTAGTGCTAAGGCGTCGCCGTGCCCAAAGCTAAGCATTTTGAAGCGGTCAATCGTAGGGGCGGAGTTCATCTCCGCCCCTCGGTCAGGGGCAAGTTCGACCTGTTCCCTTCCCGTCAAGGGCGAGGAAATTTGTAGGAGATTATGCGGTTAACAGACCTGAGAGGTTATGCTTGCCCATGTAGTCTCCCCTTTGGAGGACCGGGTTGATCGTGGGCGGTGAGCGACATCCCGGAAATATCCGGGGTTAGATGTAAAACATAAAGAAAGATGAGCGCGAAAGGAGGAGACAATGAAAAGAATATTTAGTATCGTGTTTGTCCTGGCGCTGAGCCTGGGGCTGGTCATAGTAGCCCAAACGCCCATACCGGTCCTGGCGCAACCACCCCATATGTATGAATACTACAACACTGGCGATGATAATCATGTTTGGATATGCGGTACTAATTGGGTAGCACAAACCTTCACTCCTTCGGTAGCTCATACAATTACCAGTGTTAAGCTGAAGCTATTCAGAACTGGTGCGCCAGGGACTGTCACTGTGAGCATTAGAGCTACCTCCGGCGGACAGCCTACGGGCAGCGATTTGTGCTCCGGCACTACTAGTGGCGATACACTAACAACCTCAGCCCCCGGTGAATGGCGTGAGATAACACTGGGAAGCGGTTATGCCCTTTCCGCCGGCACGACGTACGCCATAGTGGTAAGAGCGACTGGTGGCAATTTTAGTAACCTTCTTTATTCGCGAGTGGATACCTTCTCCACCTATGGGGGTGGAATGTATCTACTGAGCGCTAACAGTGGTTCAAGTTGGACTTCTGGTTCTCCTTACGACTTGATGTTCGAGGAGTGGGGCAACGCTACTGTAGGTTGGGAGACCTACCCGATAAGCAAGGTGCGTGTGCTGCTACCCTGGATTGCATTAGCTGCAGCGATAATGGCCGGTGCCAGCCTGCTGGTGCTAAGGCGACGCCGGGCTCAAAGCTAGGCGATGTAAATAAGAAAGGGCAAACTCCTTCAAAGAGTTTGCCCTTTCTTTCCAGCCGTCCACGTACGCGCCAAAGGTCAGTTGCTGAGTCTCATCTGGCGTTGCAATCATGGAAGAATTTGACATAGAGACGAGGCGGGCTGCCAATGCGGTTAAGTGATGAGGCAGGCCCTACTGAACCTTAATCAACCGTTGCGGGCCCAGTTCACTGATAGCCGAGTCCATAACTAAGGATCCAGACGTGGCGCGAATGGTGGGGTTGGTTTATCGCCCGCCGTGGCGATGACGGCAATAGCAAGGGCTCAACTCCATTTTTGCCTTTCCTCAGCCTGGCTGAGCTCTCCATAGGTCCTGCGACCACTGCAGGACATTTACCACTGGATCAATGAGCACCTCCCTGACAACCGCACGCAGGAAATCGCTCTTCGCTATGAAGTCGGCCACAGGGGGGCTGACTCTGTAATAAGCCGCTACAAATCGCGACCCCAGGGCATTTTCCAGTAATACCTGGTCTCGGAAATCGCGCAATATGTCAAGCTGACTGGCTGTTTCTGTGCCATAGGCCGCGGTGGCGATGAAGCACGAGTCCCTTAAGCGATCCCAAAAGCCTCCCCCCGGCGGCCAGAAACCAATTTCATCGAACCGCACTTCCGCCCCGTCGTTCCAGCCAGTTCCCAAGAGACAGATTCTTAAATGCGTCGTTCCGGGTGGCACCTGCATCGTGTCAGTCTTTTGTACATAGACGCCGTTCGTGTCATTGGTGAACAGCATTCTTGTCGAACTCAGTTGTCTCCCCTCTTTTCCCTCCCAGAAGTCGAGAGCGATGACACCGGTAACATTGCCGGAAACATATACCCATGCCCAGACCTCGTATGTCACCACCGCTTCGATGTTTTCGACCCACTGGGTGAGCGTGTCACCGTCGCCGCTTATCAGGGCGGCCCAATTACCTGTATAGATGGGGCCGGCATTTACGCGCGCAGCGTTTCCGCTCAGCACCCAGCCATACGGGGCTTCCTCTTCTCCCTGCTCGAAGCTCTGGTTCACAACTATTCCTCCGGCGCTTACATAGCCGGAGGGCAAGAACACCAGAACCCCACTCACGATGAGCAAAACTGTCAGTATAACCTTCGTGGCTCTACCCATGTCCCACCTCCTTTGACAACAGTTTAACTTTTCCAAAATTGTAGTTTGTAGCCTACATTATACATTATATAATCACCCCCACACACCGTCAATCATTTCCTGGCTCCTTGTCAAATTGTGTGGAAAGAGCTACGAGGTACAAACTTAAGGAGCATTTTCCTCCAGTAAACATCGACATTCCTCAAGCCATAAGATACGCCCTTTAGCATCTTGATCTTAGTGTGGCAGCCTTCGGTAAAGCCGTCAGTTGTCCGCTCATGGAAGTAGTTCAGTATTGGCTTCCGCTTTCCGGTAGAACAAAGCGCTCTGGTTAATAGCGACAGTAGGGAGATAAGTCTTACTGCCAGGCTTGGAAATATTACTTTCTCTTGACCACTGACTTCACCGACTCTTCAATGTCTCTGGCAGTCAATCCGTATCTTTGAAGCAACTCTTCAGCTTTGCCTGACACAGCATACCTGTCACCAAGGTTGACGAATTCCATAGGTACTGGCTTCTCTCTGGCTGTCGTTTGGGCAACTCGGCTGCCTAGACCACCCTGGGCTAAGTGCTCTTCAGCAACGACAATTGCGCCCGTCTCTGAGGCTGCTTTGACTACGGCTGCTTCATCCAAAGGTTTGAGGGTATTCATGTTGATTACCCGGCAATCTATACCTTGTCTTGCTAAGATATCTGCCGCCTCCAGAGCCTTAGCGACCATGATACCCACAGCTATAACAGTTGCATCCGTGCCTTGTCTCATGGTTACTGCCTTGCCTAATGTGAAGTGATAGTCTTCGGGGTAAACAATCGGTGTCTTAGGGCGGCTTAGTCTGACGTAGAAAGGGCCATGGTCACTTGCCGCCACTCTTATTGCCTCAGCAGCCTCTATAGCGTCAGCAGGAACAACAACAGTGAAGCCGGGGAGAGCACAATACAAGGCTAAGTCCTCAATGGCGTGATGGGAGGCACCGTCTTCACCAACTGTGATACCTCCGTGAGTGGCGACAATTTTGACATTTAGTTCTGGCTGGGAAAGGCAGAGCCTTAGCTGGTCAAAACAGCGGCATGAAGCGAAGATAGCGAAACTGCTGATAAAAACGATTTTTCCCGAGGCAGCTAATCCAGCAGCTATGCCGACCATGTTTTGTTCTTCTAGGCCGCAGTCAAAAAAGCGGTCCGGAAACTCCCGTGCAAAAAAACTGGTCATTGTTGAGGGCGATAAATCGGCGTCCAGAACAACAATGTCATTGTTTTGCCTGCCCAGCTCTAGCAGAGTTTTGCCGTAGGTTTCTCGAGTAGATGCTTCAGCCATACTTACTCTAACTCCTTTAGTGCCCTTTCGGCTTCTTCCAAGGTAGGTGCCTTGCCGTGAAACGCCGCATTGTTTTCCATGAAGCTAACGCCCTTGCCTTTGATGGTGCGGGCGACGATGACAGTAGGTTTACCTTTTATCTTTTCAGCCCCTTGGCAAGCGGACAGGATTTGGTCAAAGTCATGTCCGTCTATATCAATAGTATGCCAGCCAAAGGCTTGCCATTTCCGGGTAAAAGGCTCAAGGTTCATGATGTCTCGAGTCCATCCGCTGAGCTGCATACCATTGCAGTCAACTATAGCCGTTAGGTTATCTAGTTTGAAGTGGGCCGCTGAAAGAGCCGCCTCCCAAGTTTGCCCCTCCTCACATTCCCCATCGCTAAGAAGAACATAGGTCCGGTAAGTTTTGGAATCCAGCCTGGCAGCCAGGGCGACGCCAATGGCGAAGGACAAACCCATACCTAAAGAACCAGCTGACATTTCTACCCCGGGGGTGAACTTCCTATCAGTGTGTCCCTGGAGGCGGCTATCCAACTTTCTCAAGGTTGCCAACTCTGCCACGGGAAAGTAGCCAGTTTCAGCTAGGGCAGCGTACAAAATTGGAGCAGCATGTCCCTTGCTCAATATAAATCGGTCACGATCCGACCACTGAGGATTTCCGGGGTTATGGCGCAAAACCTTAAAATAAAGGGCAGTGATGGCGTCGGCTGCTGATAGAGAGCCGCCAGGATGCCCACTGCCCGCCGTAGCTGTCATGGTGATTACATGACGGCGTAGCTTTTTAGCCATTTCCTTGAGCTCTGCCGTGGACAGGTTGAATTTGTTACTTGGAGAGGCGCTTTCGGGGGAAACTTCGCTATGATTTGGCATTGGTCAAAGACTAGATTGTAACCCAGAATGGCTTACAATGTCCATAGTGAGTAGGCTGCCCTCAGACCAGAAGGGAACATATTATATCGGGGGTGGGAGGAGGTGCTTCAATTGAGTCAAATCGCTAAGAGACTCTTGATGGTTTCTCCCCGACCTGTCAAGATAAAGAGCATTTATGCCAGCCTGTCGGGCATTGAGGAAATCAAATTGCCAGTTATCACCCACATGGATGACCTGGCTCGGCTCGACACCCATCTCTTCACATATCATGAGGTAAAAATCAGGGCTTTTTAATTGCCTGTAATGCGAAACGGAAGAAAAAATTCGAACAAAATAAGGTTTGATATCCCGCAATAAGCAATGCAGTAGCTCCAGTGGTGTGCCTGAGGCAACAACCAACTTATATTCACTGGCTAAGGAAGAAAGGACCTCAGTTACCTCAGGATAATAGTCTATCTTATCCAGGCAGCTTTGTATCACTGGCTCAGAAGAACCCAAGCCAAGATAGCGAAACCAGTATTCGATATCATACCACTCAAGCCTCTGGTCGCCAATCCTGCCATACTCCTCAGCAATGCGCCTCTTGGCTTGAGCAAGGTCAAATCCTTTTTTCTGAGCATAAAGCGCAGGGATAGCCTCATGCCATATAGCCTGGCTGAAATCAGGCGTTACCACTGTTCCCTCAGCATCAAAGGAGATTAATTCAATTTGCTTCATTTGAAATGCTGATATTATCATGGTAAGGAGACAAAAGTCCATTTGCCTATTCCCCTTCAACACGCTAAAATACGCAGAATGCTAAGTTACTCAGTCACAGAGAAGCTGAACCAGACCTTTGAGCTAGGTCCTATAAGGCCGCCTAGTGAAGCTTATTCCCTGCTGATAAGGGCGACCAGGAATTGCCCCTGGAATAGATGCCAGTTCTGCCCTATATACAAAGACAGTAAGTTCGAGCTGAGGTCAGTGGAAGAGATTATAAAAGATATTGAGGCGGTTGAAGCTATCAGTGAGGGTATAAAGGAAATAGCCTGGAAGACGGGCAATGGCGACAAAGTGAGAGAGGTAGCAGCAATGCTCTCCAATCAACTTCAATATGGACAATGTGTGCATAATGTTGCCCGCTGGCTTGCGACAGGAGGCAAGTCAGCCTTCCTCCAGGATTCTAACACCTTAATCATGCGCACCCCTGAGCTAACTCAGGTGATTACCTTCCTGAGAAAAACCTTCCCCAGCTTAAATAGAGTAACTACCTATGGTCGGTCCCATACGGCAGCCAGAAAGTCGTTAGCGGAGTTAAAGGAACTCAAGGATGCCGGACTAGATAGGATTCATATTGGACTGGAGACTGGCTATGACCCTTTGCTGGCTTATATGGAAAAAGGATGCACTGCTAAGAACCACATTGAGGGTGGAACGAAGGTGAAAGAAGCAGGCATTTCTCTGTGTGAGTATGTCATGCCTGGTCTTGGGGGCAAGAAAATGTCTCAAGAACACGCCCGTGAAACAGCCAGGGTGTTAAACAAAATTGACCCTGATTATATAAGGCTGCGCAGCCTCCACATCACTCCAACTATGCCGTTGTGGACCAGGTTGCAAGACGGAGATTTTGAGCTGCAAACGGAGGACGAAGTAGCAAAGGAAATAGGTGTTTTCATCGAAAACTTGCAAGTTACCAGTCATCTTAAAAGCGACCATACACTTAACTTACTGATGGAGGTCGAAGGCAAAATGCCGGAGGATAAGGAAAAATGCCTCAATATAATAAATAAGTATTTATCTTTGCCGGATGAAGAAAGACTCAATTTCAACTTTGGCAGCCGGGCTGGTTTATACAATAGGCTAGCTGACCTCAGTGATAGCTACAAACACGATAAAATAGAACAAGCTATAAAACGCCTCAGAGCACAGGGTAGCAATGTTGAGGAGACGATATTCAGGCTGAAGGACAGCTTTATTTAAGGGGAGAAATCGTGGCAAAAGGATTTGTAAACCTAAATCGTTTCAAGCATGGCCGGGCCATAAAGCGGAACAGCAAACAAAAAGCCGATTTACAGGGCGGCAAGGGAATCAGAGGAGGGAAGGTTAAATTTCGTGGCTAAAATAGATGAACTTACCTTTGGCTCTATAGTGGTTGAAAGCAAGAAATACCACAGGGATGTTCTGATTTTTGCCGATGGCATGGTAAAGAGGCGCAAAGCTGGCTAGGGGAAAGAATCTGAGCTTACTGGTTCAGCCATCCTATGACGCCGTAGCCAGGCTAAATGAACTTGCCGAATAGAAGAAGAAGGTTGCTGCCTTGATTCACATAACCTGCTAAGGCATAAATTTATCTCAGCGTGATTTCTTTGTAACGCCCTCAGCTGCGTTTATGGTATTTTCCTTTACATCCATAAATAATTTCAAAAGTTCCCTGGCCGCAAGCAATAGTAGCCAGGCCAGGAATGAGCCAATCATTCCCATCACAATCCGAACCCCACCTTCAATTCCACCCGTGGTAATTCCCCAAACAAGCGAACCAATAAAGCCAAGTACTAGTATTATCCATGCTATGACCCTCAAAACACTAAGCGCATATTTTATATAATAATACTCCTGTATCTTGTTTACCTTACGCTCTCTCTGCAAAACATCGTGCGTTTTCTTCCCAGGCATCAGTAGCCGCCGTTTTTGAATGAGCTTGCCGAACAAGGAAAAGATTACTGCCTTCATTCACATAACCACCTAAGGCATAAATTTATCTCAGCTCGATTTCTTTGTAATGGTAATGCGCTCAGCCGTGTTTCTGGTGTTCTCTTCCACATCCATAAACAGGTAAAGGAGTTCCCTGACGGTAAGCAAGAATACCCAAGCCAGGAATGAGCAAATTATTCCCCCCACAGCTATCAAAATACCAGCACCTCCATCAATTCCTTCATAAACACTCGGAATCCCAATTCCTAAAATAATGGAACCAATAACGCCAACTACCAAGATTATCCACCCCACGACTCTCAAAACCTTGGCTGCAAAGGGTAGAAAACGATACTTTTGCATCTTGCCTCCCTTTTGACCTTAAAGTTTTTCAAACAACATTTTGTAGTTGCCTAATTCATCAGGCTTCGTCGTGAGCTCAGCCGAACAGCACAAGCGCCTAATAAATTGGGCAACAATTCTGCTTCACATAATTTGCGAAATTTTACTCGAATTGCCCCTTCCCCAAAGCGGTAAATACGATCGCTGGGATACCCAATAGTATAGCAGGCACAGTAAATGGTAATCCGACTAATCCGACAATAAAGGCACAAATTGCGGCAGCCAGCGCAAAACCCCAGGCCTTTTTCCTGATGGCGAAAACCCCGCCTACTATAGCTACTATGCTAAGGATGATCATTGGGCCACCTATTATCGCACCAAACCAACCTATGAAAATGGACCAAATGAACCAAGAAGCCGACCCCGCAACTGCATCTGATACCCAGATTATCCCAATAATTAGGCTAGGAACCCCGACAACTAGGTCTAGAATTCCTGCAGTCACTGGCATCCAGGCGCCACCTGTCGCCGCCGCTGCTTTCCCCGCCACCCTAACGCCACACTTAGTGCATATTTCCGTTAGTGGCGTTGTTGGAACACCACACCCGGGGCAAAAACTGGTGCCAGCCATTGGCCTAGCTCCACAATTCATACAAAATTCTGGAGCCCCCTCTAATTCCTTTCCACAATTTCTGCAAAACATCGCCTACCTCCCTTGCAGGCACTGGTAGCTACCATTTCTGGATGAGCTTGCCTTCCTTATCTCTCATACTTCCTATAATAGCAAGGATAAAGTCAACAAAAGCCCAAATCCCTACCGCTATAAAAAATATGTAGCCCACAAAGAGCCACCAAAAGAACAATGAAGTCGCCAAACCTGCAATGCCTAAGAGAAGCATTCCGATTGCAGTTCCGGTCTTGCCAATATAGAATCGATGTGCACCAAATATCCCAAGGAACCAGGCAAGCAAAGTAGTAGCGAGTCTTGATTTGGGTGATATATCCCCTGCTAGCTCCTTCGCTACTCTTGCGCCACACTTAACGCATATTTCCGTTAGTGGCGTTGTTGGAACACCACACCCGGGGCAAAAACTGGTGCCAGCCATTGGCCTAGCTCCACAATTCATGCAAAATTCCGGACTCCCTGTTAACTCTTTGCCACAATTTCTACAGAACATTGTCTCTCTTCCTAAGAGACTTCCTTAGCAACCACTATGCCGCCGATAACTTGCCGAAACTTGGACTTTACTTAAATTCACCCTTCCCCAAGGCGACGAATATAATGGCGAGTATCCCAAGAATAAACCAGGGGCCAATGAGTGCACAGATAGACCCGGCAAGCGCCAACCCCCAAATCTTTCTTTGCAAGGCATAGATACCACCTACTACCGCAATTACCCCAAATATGATTAACGGGGCAAAAATGGCACTCAACCATCCCATCCCAATAATTCCAGCCCCAAAGCCAACTCCGATGGCAAATATCGTGCCGAAAATCACCTGAAGAGCTCCTGCAATGATGGCTAATATACCGGCAACCGTCGGCTTCCACGTTTTTTCCATTTTTTATCCCTCCTTTTTATCTTTTAAATACGATATAGTTAAAAGTCCTCCTTGTCAATACCCCAAAACCTCAATCACCGCCAATGCAGTAAGTTTGCCTGCCGTAATCCAGCCTGGCACCCCAAACACCACACCCTTGCCTTGTCGCAATAGCAAATCGCCACACCCCCCAAGCAACCATTCAAAGAAAGCTTACCAGAATATGAGCCAGGGTATGAGTGACACGCTCACCAAGCCTAGAATTAACGTGATTATCGCACCTATTCCCAGGCTAATAAGAAACGTACGCCACCATAACCCCCAAGCTAATCTCCAAGTTGGCCTTACCTCATTATCCATCTGCTCTTTACTCCTTTCCTTGTTTTGCTATGCTCTAAGCCCTTTAATTGAGCGAATATCTTCTGCGATCCCTCAAGTTCATTGTAAATATAACGCTCGCTCAATGTCAATATAGTTAAGGGGATTGTTTATTAAATCGCTCGTGGTGAGCTTATCAAACCACGAGCAGCACCCAAGGGCAGACTAGCTTGCCCTTCCACTGTGCTCAGGCGGATGGGTTACTAAATAGTCTCTCTGAAGGCTTCCAGGTAGCTTAACCAAGCTCCTTGACCATATAAGCGCCTTCCAGACCATAACCAAGCGAGCGATAATACTCCCGGGCACCGATACCACTAAGCACCGATAATTTATCAGCCTTGAATTCTCCCCTGGCGATTCTCTCTGCCTCTCGAAGCAACCTTTCACCGAGACCGTGATGTTGAGCGGCTCGCTCTAGCCTCCCTCCCAGGGGAACTTCAGGACCAAAAATATGGAGCTCCCTAACTACCGCTTTTTCCCCATTTATTCTCAGCCTCAACAAGCCAAACAAGGTTTCATTCTCATCCTCGTAGGAAAGGAAGACCTCCCTCCCCCCCCAGGCTTCATAGTCCAGCCTGGTTAACCAGGGCTCGCCAATTGCCCAGCCATCCCTCAGGCGATGCCCATATTCCCGACAACGAATGCAGCTACAGCGCAGACCTGTTTGCCCCATCTTCTTTCTAATAGTTCCTCTGAGCGCTAAGTCTCTGCTCCCGGCAATGATAAATTTGCTGGGAATATCCCTCATCAACCTCGAAATCCTTACATATTTGGGAATTAGAGCTTTAATAGCCATAAGCAAATCAATCATTTCCTCATCACCATAAGGCCGGTAGCGATTATCCCGATACCAATTCTCTAGCTCGCTCCCCCGCACTACCAGCGTGGGGTAAAGCTTGAGCCCGTCAGGTCGAAAACGCTCGTCTTCAAATAATTGCCGCGATAGCTCTAGATCATGCTCAGGTGTTGACCCCGGTAAACCAGGCATCCAATGATAGTAAACCTTAAAGCCATAATCTCGTAATAGCCTGGTCGCGGAGATAACTTCAGCCACTCCATGTCCCCTCTTTGTCAGGCAGTGAACCTCATCATCCAAGGTCTGTACCCCAAGCTCCACCCTGGTGGTGCCAAAATCAAGCATGCTCCTTATCTCCACCTCCCCACAAAAGTCAGGCCTGGTCTCGATGCACAATCCCACACAGCGACGCTCAGCATTTTCATTCAATTTCCTGGCTTCCTCTAAACTACTAGAAGGGATGCCGTTCAGAGCATCATAGCAATCCTCAATAAACTGATACTGATAGTCCCGGGGATAAGACAGAAAGGTACCCCCCATGATGATAAGTTCTACCTTATCCTGGGCATGTCCCATTTCAGCCAATATCTTGAGCCTGACCTCCACCTGCTTTTTGGCATCAAAGCCACAACTTCGAGCCCGGAGCACCGCTGGAGACTCCACAGTATAGCTCTTGGGCGCCTCAGGAGAAGTGGGGCAGTAAACACATTTGCCGGGGCAAGGAAATGGCTTGGCCATAACTGCCACCGGGGTTACTCCAGAAATAGTTCGAGATGCTTTCTTCATGTCATATCCATGTCATTCTGAGCCTTTCCCCTAATGTCACTGCGAGCGGAGCGAGGCAATCCCCTGCCCATCCACGAGATTGCTTCGGCTGACTTCGTCAGCCTCGCAATGACAGGATGGAGGTGAGATTCCTCTTCACTTCGCTCAGAGTCATAGCTTTGGCTCAGGGTGACAGCATAGACAATTGCGACCATGAGCATTCCACCATAATATGCTAAAGTTTAGCAGAGTGTATCTATGACCACAAATAGAGAGGTTTTCGACCAAATAGCTGAAAGCTGGTATCGGGTGAGGCATTGGCCTTTATTAAAAGAAGAGCTAGAGGAGCTAGCGGCAAGATGGCAAAGCGGAAAGCTGCTAAATGTGGGCTGCGCTCACGGACCGGACTTCTTGCCTTTCAGCCAAGGCTTTGAACTCTGGGGGGTAGATTCCTCCCCAGCCATGCTCAAGCAAGCTCTGAGATATTCTGCCAAGTTTAAGCTTTATGTCAACTTAATGGCCGCCGATGCCTCACTCCTGCCCTTCCCCAATAATACCTTCGATTGGGCAATATCAGTGGCCACTTACCACCACATCAAAGGCAGAGAGGAAAGGGGAAAAGCATTCGTAGAATTAAAGCGGGTATTAAAGCCCCAGGGTGAGGCCT
>Ga0315533_1001989_pt1 | contig 14757 bp, 11 predicted proteins | sample SalMarSW160130MG_FD_203081 | JGI IMG/M metagenome (GOLD analysis project Ga0315533, IMG submission 203081) | Salt marsh sediment microbial communities from the Plum Island Ecosystem LTER, Massachusetts, United States - Salt Marsh Sediment SW1601-30 ...
ACGAGATTACGGTCTCGGCATGGGTAACTATTAGGTCGATCGCCAATCAGTGGGCAGCTATCGCTGCTAAGGGTGAATACGCCTGGAGGCTTGGTAACGCGAGCTTGGATCCGAGGTTCCACTTTGGCATCTCTATCTGGAATTCCCCCGATACCGCTTCAATAGATGGAGTTGCTGCGGTTGGCTATGATGAATGGCATCACGTCGCCGGTATGTTTGATGGTTCAAACATCATGGTATATCTGGACGGAGTGCTTGACGTGAGCGTTGCCACTACTGAGCCGATAGGTGTCAATGACAAGAGCATGCTTATTGGCAATAACCCGGATGATCCCGTCCGCTACTGGGATGGCCTCATCGACGAGCTGAAGATTTACGACCGTGCTTTGTCTGAAGGTGAGCTTCTTTACCTTGCCGGTTACCGTGAGCCGGTTGCACCGGTTGCTCCGGTTCACTCGTACACGTTCGAGGACGGCACGGCCAACGATAGCGTCGGTGATGCCCATGGCTTCTTGGTTGATGCAGTCGTTGTCGATGGAGCAATGGTTACAACTGCTCAAGATCAATGGATGGAGATGCCAGGCGACATGATAGCTATGAACACCTACCCAGAGGTTACAATCGAAGCCTGGTATACGCCCGAGGCTGGTGCCAACACGGGTTGGTCCATGCTGGGCTATTTTGGCGATTCAGTCAATGACCTCGGCTCCAATGGCTACTTTATGACATCAGCTCGAGGTGACGACAAGAGTCGTGCTGCTATCTCAATCGGTGATGAAGCAACGCCTTGGGCCTCTGAGAGCGGTGCAGATGGTCCCGAATACGATGATGGCCTCCTGCATCACATGGTCAGCACCATTAATGCCACGGACATCACCTTGTACATTGACGGCGTACTTATTGCCAGTACCCCGCTGGCTGAGCATAACATGATCAGCGGGATCAGCCAAAACTTTGCTTATCTTGCAAAGGGTGGCTATGGTGGCGATCCGGAATGGATTGGTGCGATTGATGAGTTCAATATCTACAACAAGGCTCTCTCTGCGGCCCAGATTGCGGTCAACTACGCAGCGGGTCCCGTCAAGCCGGTACAGATTGCTGTTGAGAACGCCAGTTTTGAGCTGCCTGGTACAGAAAAACAGAACAACTGGGATGGTGGAACAAATGATAAAGGTACTTTCGTAGATGTTCCCGGCTGGAGCAGCGATACAATGGCTACCGATTCCGGCGTTGAAACAGGATGGAATGCTACCGACGGAGAATGGAGCGGCTTCTTAAGAGGCAGTGATCCTTCGGCTTGGCAGTTGACAAGCTATGTTATTGGAGCTGAAGACGTCATTGAGTTGAAAGTAGATGCCAAGAACAACTGGCAGGCAACAACTCTTCTGATAACTCTTTACTATGATGAAGCAGGCGCTCGTGTTGCGGCGGCTTCCGTCGAATGTGCGCTCACAGATGACATACAGGAGTTTTCGGTGGTGCTTTCAGCGGCAGATGTACCTGAGGCTGCCGGCAAGCTGCTTGGTATTGAGTTAGACAATGTTACTCCAGATGTTGACAGCTGGCTTGGTTTAGACAACGTGAGGATCTTTGTTAAATAAATCGGCAATCCTGACTGGTTCTTTCTCGCTCGAGTAGGACCTAACCAGGAATGCACAGTTTTGCACCATATCGGGGCCTATACTGATTTATTCGGTATAGGCCCCGATTGTTTTTATTTTGTGTTCACCCCGTACCAATTGAGGCCGTAGACATTCTAAAATCCTCATCAAATCTGGACTTTCGAAGTGGGACAATTGGTGCGGGGTGAATTCGCTTTATGGGGAGGATAACAAATCCTTTTTTAGGATTTATTGGACCATTGTCGAAATTTATCATTTGCCATAGTATGGGCTTAAAAAAATTTTATCTTTTTAAAGCCTATCCCATCTGTAAGTCCTGACTATTACTACTCTGCGAAGTCTCTTAGGGACGATGTACGAGCTGGATGTTTTGAGTCCACCATTTTATCGGAACACGAATCGGTCGGCCACAATCATCCGACGTAGCGGATTGCTGTGGCAAATTTATTCGCGTTTGCCCGGCAGGCCTTTTGTTTTATATATTTTAATAGGCAAGAAGCTTATCGATGGATAAGGGTGCCTTGATGGTTAAATGAGGAAGGATAATGGGAGTGGGAGGAAAAGGCCTGTCAATCCGCGGCAGCGGTTTGATTGAATATCTATACAGGCGCGACACACCTGAAGTATGTTATCGTTTGTTCTTATAGAAGTGAAATTGGCATGTTTTGGTTTTTGAAAAACGGAGCATATTTGATCGGCGTAGATCTTGGGGACGACAGTCTGAACATGGCTCAGCTTACAAATACCAAAAAAGGCGTAGGCTTGCTTGCCGGTAGAAGTGAAAGCCATCCTGACAGTGTGGAACCCGGCAGTGCCGCCTGGCAAAGATGGGCCGTGGATGCTATACGGGAGGCGATGATAAACCACAGATTTCATGGCAGAAATGCTATAGCGGCAGTACCTCCAGGCGAAGTGTTCATCGAGCACGTGAAAATGGAGTCCCAGTCGTCGGAAAAATTCGAAATTCCGCCGAAGGCGGAGCAGGCTGTCTTATCGAAGATAAAACAGAAACTGCCTTTCGAACCGGATGATGCGATGATACAGTACATTCCCACCGAGCAGGATAATGTCCTGGTTATGGCAACTGAGCGTAAGATTATCGACAGACACCTGGCGGTATATGAAAAAGCAGGCTTGACGGTTAAGTCTATAGGTGCCTGGCCTATAGCTTTGACTAACTGCTATACAAAGTTTTTCGGCAGGCGAAACGTCGATCTTGAAGCTATTGTTATGCTCCTGGATGTGGGGATATGCTGTACGAATCTTGTCATTTGTCGTCACAAAAGTTTGCTTTTTGCCTGTTCGATACCGATAGGAGCAAAGCAGCTTGACGATGAGAAGATGGTGACGAGATTAGTGTTCGAGCTAAATGCCTGTAGAAGTCGGTTCGCGTCCATGCACCCGGATACTCAAATAGAACGGCTGGTTTTTCTTTGTGGTCCTGCTGTCGGTACAGGTATCTGTAAAACGATAGCAAAGCAAATGAATATCCAGGCTCAGGTGGGGGATTGTTTAGCAGCAGTACAGATTTCTGATCCGTATCATTTGGGGATAGACAGAAGAGATTGTAACGCAAGCTGGGCTACCGCCTTTGGCCTAAGCTTGTCAATTGGTTAAATGGTAACTGGCTGATTGTTCAGCTTAATTACCATTAACCAATCACCAGTTATCCTAATGGGATTAATAAAATGCTCAGTATAAACTTTGTACCTGATGATTACGTTCAGAGCAGCGAATCACAGAGAACAAATCTGATATATCTCGCGTTACTTGCAGTGGTGATGGCGGCATTGGGCGGGTTGTTTGTCACAATCAAGATACGACAACGTGTCCTCTGCCGTGAGGTTGCGTGCATAGATGCTGAAATGGCCCGAGAGGAAGAAGACCTAAAGAAGCTTAATGAGCTGCATGTTAAGCAAAAAGATATGGTGAAGACCGCACTTACTACCGCTAGTCTGCTTGAGCCGGTTCCCAGAAGTGTTTTGTTGGCATCGTTGACAAATAGTCTGCCCGCAGGGGTTTCATTGTTACGACTGTATATAGTGCAGAAAGAGCACAAGTCCACCGTGGCTGGTCCAACGGCAGCGACGAGTAAGTACCAGACGGCTCAGGCCAATCAGTTAAAGGCGGACATAGCTCAGCAGGCAGGCTTTGCAGAGAAACTGTTCGAGACGCATATGGATATCGGCGGTATAGCTCCGAGTGACCTTCAGGTTGCTGATTATATTGAGCGCCTGAGTAATTCAAATTTACTGCAGAATGTAGCTTTAGTGGAATCAAAAGAACACGAGATCAAAGACACCACATTCAGACAGTTCAAGCTGACGGCTGTGCTTAGAGGTAATATTCAGCTCACTAAGGAAGATGTGGATAGTATTAAGGCGGAATATGAAAATACATCACGTAATTTTTAGATAGTCACATCGTAACTGGTGATTGGTTATTGGTGACTTTTTAACCATTTAACCAATTACCAATCACCGTTGATTAAGGTGAGGACAAAACAATGACAGGCAGTTTCAGAAAGGCTGTGTTTTTTATTTTGCTGACAGGCACAATTGTTGTTGGTTACCAATATATGATTAGGCCGGCTAATAGATACTTAGTAGAAAAAAAGCAGCAAAAAGACACGAAGAAGGCCAAGCTGCTCGAACTACAACAAATTAAAGCTCAGACCCAAAACAGCCTCTCAAGCAAGCTTGCACGGGTGGAAGATGCAATAGGATTTTTCGAGAGCAAGCTGCCACCGACAAGTGAAATTGATAAGGTACTCCATGACGTAACTATAATTGCCCAAAAGCGGGGCTTGAAACCCAAGACGATTCGAACGCTTCAGACAAAGGATAATAGCGGCTATGTGGAGCAGCCGTTAAAGATGGAATTGGAAGGAAATTTTAATTCGTTTTATTCGTTTCTCTTAGAGCTCGAAAATCTGCCGCGCATAATGAAAATTCGCGAGATCGAGTTAAATAAGCAAAAACAAAACGAGGGCCTGGTAACAGCCGATTTTATAGTGAGCATATTCTTCCAGCGTAAAACCGGTTAAATGGTTACCGGTTAAATGGTTATTGGTTAAATGGTTATTGGTTCCTTAGGGACTGATTAAATGAAAAATTCAATTACCAATTACCAGTTACCAATTACCAACCTGATGGAGTTTGGTTATGCTGTCTTTTTTACGTGAGCAGAAGGGTGATATCCCAATAGAATCGGGACTGGGATTGGCTGAAGGAGCCGACACAGGAGTGTCAGCAAACGCGCAAGCTCAGGAATATCTCACCACAGCGGCTCATAGTAAAAATGTCCGCAGGACCACTTCGGCGTTCGCTGTTCTATTTGGAATAGGTCTTTTATGTCTTTTGTTTATGATAAAGAACAGCGCACCACAAACAGCATCAGCGTCGTCAAACGGTAAGGACGAAACGCAGATCGAAATTGCTATCGCCCGGCTCACCGGCGCCAGCTCAGAAATGTTCAGCAGAATGGATCAGATCGTTAATAAATTCTACGAGTCTTCGAATGTACTTCAGGTGAAGGTTAATGAGCTTGTAAAAAATCCGTTTGAGCTTGAGCTGTTCCTGAGCAACTTGAAGGGGAAAGTTGATCTGCAGGGCGATGATTTCGAAATTAACACCGGAATGTTCAGACAACAGCAGATAAGACAAAAGGCAAAGGATCTGCAATTAAAAAGCATTATAAAGATGCAAGACGACCGGCTTAATTGCTGCAGGATCAACAATAAAGACCTTCATAAAGGAGATTTAATAGATGGTTTTAAGGTCACTCAGATCGGTGATAATTTCGTTAAGCTTGAATGGTGGGATGCCGGAGCTAACTCTGAGCCTTCGAGTGTGGAATCGGTTCCCGGTAACAGATTGGAAGTAATATTGAAGTTGTCCGAATGAAGCTGCCTTTTCCATTTGAAAAAAACTCGTCTCGGCGAAAGCCGGAACAAGACAGGCCTGCCCTGAGCGTAGCCGAAGGGAGCAGGGCCGAGGGGAATTCAAGGTCGGCTGAGAACATACCGGATGATGTAGCCGTCAATGAAGCAGCGAATCCCAGCTTGTCTGGAATGGACTCCAGCGATACTTTGATACGCGGCCTAAGTGACCTTTATTCTCCGGAAGAAGGCGAATCAGAGGTAAGAGGCGTCGCTGATGTCCTGCTGGAGATGGGAAAGATAACTCCTCAGCAGCATAAGTCAATCATAAGCAAACGGAACGAATCCGGCAACGATGGAACAAGGCCTGTTTTCGATACCGCAGAGTGGCTGTTGAGAGAGGGATTAGTCAATGCCAACGATATACTGATGGCTAAAGCTAAGCTGTGCGGCCTGGAATTTCGCCACATTACACCGCAAGATGTGCAAAAGCAGGCCCTCGATTTATCGGGGCTTGATGTTGATTTTATGAAGAGAAACAATATTGTGCCCATCGCACTCGTCTCGACGAAGGCCGGAGCAGGATTGGAAAAGGACACTTTGGTAATTGCCACGAGTGAGCCGGAAAATGTCTTTGCGTTCGAGCAGGTAAGAAGACACACCAGGATGGTTCCGCAGGTTGTAGTCTGTAATCCAGAGGATATTCAAACAGTAATTAGTTCGTTTGAATCTGAAAGCTCAGCCGATTCAATCGGGGGCTATAGTCTTGATGATATCATCAGTGATATGACGGATGTAGAGGTTGTTCAGGACCTGAAAGAAGAGTTTCAAGACCTTGAAGAGATGGCGGGTCAATCACCTGTTATTAAATTCGTTAATTATTTAATCAGCAACGCCGTGCACGAGGGAGCCAGTGACATACATATCGAGCCTAAGGAAAAGTTTGCCGAAATAAGGTGTCGCATAGACGGGATGCTGTTTGAGGCAATGCAGGCGCCGTTGAAGATGCACCCTGCGGTTGTTTCGCGTATCAAGATTATGGCCAACCTTGATATTTCCGAAAGGCGGCTGCCTCAGGATGGCAAAATCAAGGTCTCCGTGAGCGGCAGAACAATTGACCTGCGAATTTCTACACTGCTGACTAATTGTGGAGAGAAAGTGGTTGTCCGTGTGCTGGATAGCAAATCGATTATGCAAGGCCTTGAGCAATTAGGTATGGAACCTAAGGTATGCGAGGCTTTCAACCAGCAGGTAACTCTGCCACATGGAATTTTGTTGGTGACAGGCCCAACCGGCTCCGGCAAGAGCACCACCCTTTACTCGGCCTTGTCGCAGATGGACGGTGATAAACTAAATATTTCCACAGTCGAAGATCCCGTGGAATATGAGCTGGATTTTTGCAATCAGGTCCAGACGAATGAAAAAATCGGACTTACTTTCGCTTCGGCGCTTCGAAGTTTACTGCGGCAGGACCCCGACGTCATAATGATAGGAGAAATCCGGGACAACGAGACTGCTCGGATAGCCGTCCAGGCTGCGTTGACCGGCCACCTGGTGCTTTCTACGCTGCACACCAACGATGCCGCCAGCAGTATCACCAGGCTGGTCAATATCGGTATCGATCCGTATTTGATAGCCGCCGCATTAAATGCAGTGCTGGCCCAGCGATTGGTCAGAAAGATTTGTCCGAAATGCAAGCAAATTTATGAGGTCCCCGAACAGATGCGCAAATATGTCCGGGAATCTGGAGTCGGGCCGGAAGAGCTTTTCCACGGTAAAGGTTGTGACTACTGCAGAGGCTCAGGCTATGCGGGCAGAGTCGGTATTTATGAATTGCTGGTTATCGATGACAAATTCAGGGATGTGATTAACAAAGATCCTTCGGTTAATAATATGAGGCGTGCATTTCACCAGAGCGGCCAGCCGAGCTTGTTTGATGATGGTATTGCTAAGGTAAAGCGAGGCCTGACTACGATTGAGGAAGTGCTGCGTGTGACCGAAGTATATGGCAGGACCGAAGAGGAAGTCTTCGTTGAAAATATGGGGTAAAGCCCCTTAGGGGCGGATTAAAAACGTGTTTTTGAAGGGTATACAAGATGGTAGATATAAAAACAGTATTAGCAATGGCTGTCCAGAACCGTGCAAGCGATGTGCATATTAATGTCAAAATGCCACCAATACTGCGAAAGAACACGGAATTGATTCATACGAATTTTCCTCCGGTTACCGATGAAGATGCTAAACAGATGATTATCTCTTTGGTTGGCTCGGAAAGGTACAACAAGTTCCAGGAAAATAGAGACCTTGATTTCTCGACAATGATTGATAGTGGCTATCGCTTCCGTGTTAACGCGCATTATCAGCGTGACATGATTGCCATATCATTCAGAGTTATTCCAAATGATATTCCTTTGGTAGACGATTTGAATCTACCGCCGATAGTCAAGGAGCTGATGGATCTGCCGAGGGGTTTAGTGCTCGTGACAGGCCATACCGGCTCTGGTAAAAGTACCACGCTTGCTGCAATGATAGGGCTTATCAATTCTAAGTACGGCAAGCATATAATTACCCTGGAAGACCCCATTGAGTATTTGTTTAAGAATGATAAGAGTGTGATAGAGCAGCGTGAGATAGGCTCTGACTGTTCCAATTTTGCGACGGGACTGCGGCATGTGCTGCGGCAGGACCCTGATATCATTATGGTCGGCGAAATGAGGGATTTGGAGACCACAAGTTTTACCATTACTGCCGCTGAGACGGGACATCTTGTCTTCAGCACGCTGCACACTATTAATGCTCCTCAGACCATTGAGCGTATTATAGATATTTATCCCGCGAATCAGCAGAACCAGATTCGCACGATGCTCGCCAACACATTGCAGGCGGTTATCTCACAAACGTTGTTTAAGCGTATAGATGAGCCTGGTATGATACCGTGTACTGAAGTAATGCTGTGCACTTCGGCGGCACGGAACTGCATTCGTGAAAACAGAATCTATGAAATACCGAATATTATTGAAACCTCACGCAGACTTGGTATGCAGACCCTGGATTACAGCATTGCCCTGATGTATTCAAGGGGCTATATAGATAGAGAAGAAGCGATCAATCGTTCAAGCAATCCTGGCAGAATGGAAAAGATGCTTGCTGTGCCTGCTGAGAAGCTCCAGGCTGCCCAGCCCGTTGGAGCAGTAAGCGTAGAAGGGTAAGCACAGTTATGATTGAAGAATCTTCACAGAATCATAAAGGTGCCCCCGCCCCCGCTGCTTCGCGTTTGCGAAGCAAACCGGCTGGGGGGGCAGTTTTAGATACGATGGACGAATATCGTCCATCATCTATAGTCCATCATCCATCGGCAATTCCACGGCCTTGTGATAAGGCCAAGAGCCAAACTACAATGATGAAAAAGATACAGAATTTCAAGGTGGAATTCGGACCGAGTAAGAAAGAAATTTTAAATGTCACAAATCAGCTTGCGGTTATGATTCGAGCTGGCATAAGCCTTCAGGATTGCCTTGAATCCATAGCAGAGCAGGTCGAGAAGCAGAAATTCAAAGCGGTCATTAGCGATTTAAAAATGCGTATCGAGGCGGGGCAGAGTTTTTCGCAGGCGCTTGCTGAGCACCCCCAGGTCTTCAGTAATCTTTATATAAACATGGTTGCCGCTGCGGAGGTCTCGGGTTCGCTTAGTGATATGCTGCAAAAATTGGCGGAGTATTTAGACCAGGAGGCTGAAACCCGTTCGCAAGTTAGAGGGGCGATGGTTTATCCTGTTATAATCGCGGTAATGGCCGTAACAGTAACCATTTTCCTGCTGTGTTTTGTTTTGCCAAGGTTTACAGCGATATTCGCAGGAAAGGAGCATCTACTGCCCCTTCCGACTATAATTTTGATGGCTGCCAGCAGGTTACTGCGGAATTATTGGATTTTCGTTTTACCAACCATCGGCGCATCAATATGGGGATTCTGGTACTTTATAAATACCCGTTCCGGCCGGTTATGGTGGGATAAGACCAAGCTGACGCTGCCTCTTATCAGGACCCTATGCCGCAGTCTGTACATAACGAGAAGTCTGCATACGATGGGTGTCCTGACAAGGGCGGGTGTGCCGATCCTGAATACGATTTTGATAACAGCACACATAGCGGGAAATGCGCTCTATAAAAATATGTGGCTCGGTGTTTATGAAGAGGTTCGTCAGGGCAAAAAAATTGCGTCGAGTCTAATCCAGTATGGTTTGATGCCCAGCAGCGTTGTGCAAATGATAAGAAGCGGGGAAGATTCGGGCAATGTGGGTGATGTGCTCAGAGACGTTTCCAGCTATTACGCAAGAGAGCTTAAAACTGTTATTAAGATGGTAACGTCAATGATAGAGCCGATAATGATAGTTGTGATGGGTGTTTTGGTTGGCTTTATCGCAACAAGTATTATTTTGCCGATATTCAAGATGTCTCAGGTTGTTACGGGCAAATAAAAACGATTGTCGATTTACGATTGCCGATTGAAAAATTAAGACCCGTGTAAATCCGTGTGTAAAAATCGTAAATTGAAAATTGGAAATCGCAAATGAAAAAAACTGCTTTTTCTCTTATTGAGGTGTTGATTGCAACTATCTTGATAGGTCTTGCAATTACAGCTCTATTGGCGGCCAATGGCTCGTTCACGATAGCCAACAGCGCCGGCGCAGATTTGTCAACCGCTGAATTTCTCATTGAGCAGATAAGGGGGCTTATGACCTTGCTGCCGGTGGTCGACCCTCAGACCGGCACTGCTACCTTTGGACCGGAAGAAACAGGTTTGACTTATTATGATGATTTGGATGATTTTGATGGTGCGAGTTTTTCTCCGCCGATTGATGCTAATAGAAATGTTTTGAACGATTTTGCCGCGTTCAGCCAGCTTGTGTTCGTTGAAAATGTTAATCCTGGCAATTTTGAACAGGTTGTCAGTGACCATAGCACCAGTTTTGTCAGAGTGACTGTAAATGTTCTTTTAAACACGAAGCAAATCTGCTCAACAAGCTGGATTCGTGCTCGGTACTAATTTCGTCTTTCGTTTTACGGTTGCGCCGCTCGTTTCGTTAAACGTAATACGTGAAACGTAACCGTGACGAGTCGCGCAACCGCAACCGATTGACGAAATCCTTAGAGAGTGCGAAATGAAAAATAACAGATGCCAAACTGGTTTTACCATTGTCGAGTTGTTGCTTGTTTTGGCGATAACAGGCATGCTGCTCGCCGCTGTAGCTGTAGCTTTTAATGCCTCGGTAATCAATTACCGGGAAAACGAAGAAATCTTCAAAACAATTAACAACGCTCGGCAGGCTCTGCTTCGTATGACAAGCCAGCTTCGGACGGGGTATTGGGTCGACCCCGATGCACCGAACAATGAATGCAGCTTTTTCACCGCTGACGGGCAAGATTTAACCTACGAGTACAGAAGTGCGGATAATAAACTTTATTTGATAACCAATAGCGACAGTCAGGAATATATCCTGTGTGAAAACGTTACTTTGATGAATTTTATTAAGACTCCTACGCTTGATGGCTCAGATTGTAAGAGTGTTCAGATTTCTATGATGGTCCAAAGCGGAGATATGCAGCGAACCATGTCAACTGCGGTAGTTATCAGAAAAAACCTGATGTAATAGTTACTGTCGGCTGAAGCACATCTTATGCTACTCTGCGAAGCACGAGAACCGCGTTATACACATTTCCGTCAAGGCTCGGCTCGTTCGTTTGCTTTATCACATTCGATACGTGCCTTGCCGAGACTGAAGCTCGGTTCAATCCTGCCTGCGCGTAGCCGTCCATTCTCCGTAGCACTGCGAAGGATGAACTTCGGCGTAGGCAGGTCATAAAAAGTTCTTGATTTTTATTTGTTGGGATTATATTCTGGAGGTACAGTTTTAGGGCGGTTAGCTCAGGTGGTCAGAGCGCCTGCTCGACACGCAGGAGGTCACTGGTTCAAGTCCAGTACCGCCCATTTGTATCAGCCCTAAAAAAAATAATATCCTGCCCCGACTAATGTTTCCTTAAGCAAATTAGTGAAGAATAAATCGCGTTTTTTTCGCCATGTAACTACTGTTTGGCTGGTCGGAAATCTCGTATGTGATTGTTATATATTGAGTAATGACTCAGAATCTGTGTAAAATATTATTGACTTTAATTGAAAAGTCGCTATAATAGATAATCGAAAATGTGATTTTTCTACAGGAATAGAGTTAATGGAACATTTGTCACAAGATAATTTGTTCAGGGTGTCAGGCCGATTTGGGCCCAAAGGCACATTCTGTGCATTTAGGTTTTGGTTTAGCGCAGTTATCAAGGAGAAGCGTAAGATGCTCTGAACAGAAAAATATAAGAAATATCGAAGGCCTTTCAGAGCCGAGCGCTTTGAAAGGCCTTTTTAATTGGACCTAAAAAAGAAGGGCAAAAAAGATGGTAGCGAAAAGGCAAATATCTGTAAGGGAATTTAGATTAGCGGATTTGGACGACGTAAAAGAGCTGATAAACAGGACGATAGATGTTTGCTACAACGGTTTCTATCTTAAAGAAGTTATGAATTATTTTGATATGTACAACTGGGATGGAAATATCCTTAAGGCAGCCCGTGATGGATATATTGTCGTTGTGGAAACGCAGGGGAAAATTGTTGGCACAGGTAGTGTTATAGGTGACACTATCTTAAGAGTGTTTATTGACCCTGGTCACCAGAAACAAGGGCTGGGTAGAGTGATTATGAACGAGCTTGAGAGGCGGGCTGCAGCTAATGGAGTAAAAATTCTCCAGTTGCGCGCGTTGGCAAATGCAAGAAAGTTTTATGAATCGTTAGGATATTTGACAGTTGATAGAGGCCTTGTCGAAGTTGACAACAGCAGGCACCTGGAGTACTATCAGATGGAGAAAAAGTTGAAATAGAAAGCGTGCTGTCTAAGAACAAAGGATCGGTAGACTTCAAGTATATTACTCAAACTGACCGATCTGGCTACGGCTTGGCCTTCGCCAAGACGAGTTCATACTGTCATACCCGCGCAGGCGGGTATCCATTTATCGTTTCGTAGCAATGGATTCCCGTTTTCGCGGGGTATGTGTTTAGCCAGATATGGTCTATACGGTCATCCGAAAGCTTCCGCTTGAGGCTGCCAATCATCGACACGGACATGATTTGGAATTTTATTATGCCTATAGAAAAGACCACACTTGTCATTTCGACCGAAGCGTCCCCAAGGGACGTGAAGTGGAGAAATCTGGTCACGGAGCCGATAAGGCAGATTTCTCGACTCCGTCCGTTCCGCCCAAAGGGGGACCGGACTCCGCTCGAAATGACATTCTGAAATTCTTTTCTACGCAATTTTATTATTGTTTTTCTGTATTCTGTATCCCATTGTGTGGCTTTGGGGATGGATTTTTCTATGGCTAAACACGAACTGCACGGGAATAACAGACAGCGAGAAACGTTATGTCAAATAGTACTGTTACTGCATCAAACGGAGTATGTTATTGATGAATAATACTATTACCTCACCAAAAGGTTTTATGGCGGCTGGCGTACATTGTGGGATTAAAAAATCGGGCAAACCCGATTTGGCCCTGCTTGTTTGTCCGACAGGAGCAAAAGCAGCAGCAGTATTTACCACCAACAAAGTCACTTCAGCGGCAGTTCAGCTCAGCAAAGAGCATATAAAAAGCCCCCAAATCTATGCAGTGGTCGCTAACTCCGGCAATGCCAACGCCTGCACGGGTAAGACTGGCATCAGAAATGCACAAAAAATGTCTGCCGAAACAGCACGCTTACTCCAAATCGGAAATCGGAAATCGGAAATCGAAAATAGGAGTATCCTCATTGCCTCCACCGGCATCATCGGCCACCAATTGCCGATGGATAAGATTACCGTTGGCATTTCAAAAGCAGCCGAAAAACTCTCGACCTCTGCTTCAGCAGGTCTGGATTTCGCCAGGGCGATTATGACAACCGATACTAAACCAAAGCAGGCAATTAGGAAATTTGCGATTGCCGATCGCCGATTACCGATTGAAAATCCGGGATCGCAAATCGCAAATCCTGTTATTACAATAGCTGGTGCTGTGAAGGGAGCCGGCATGATTGCCCCAAATATGGCTACTACACTTTGCTTTATCACGACCGATGTGGCGATAAGTAAGCTTTTATTGTCACGGGCCTTGAAAACTGCCATCGACAATTCTTTAAACAAACTTACTATTGACGGTCATCAAAGCACTAACGATACAGCAATAATCCTCGCCTCCGGCTTAGCAGGCAATCGCCCAATAGTTACCCAATGTCCACGCTACAAAAAATTCACCAGGGTATTGATGGAGCTGTGCGAAGATTTGGCCAAACAGATGGCCTTAGATGCCGAAGGGGCGACACGGATGTTCAAGGTGGTCGTCAAAGGTGCGGCCAACAAAGCCGATGCAGCTAAAGCTGCAAGGGCTATAGCTGATTATGATCTGCTAAAGTGCGCCATTCATGGCGGCGACCCGAACTGGGGCAGGATTATCTGCGCCGTTGGCTCGGTCGGCGTAAAATTAAATCCGAACAAGCTCTCCTGCAAGATCGGCAATATAACCGTCTTTAAAAATGGAACACCTAAGAAATTCGATGTAGAAAAGGCCAGCAAGATTATTTCACAAACCGAGCATACAATAACAGTGGATTTAGGTTCAGGAAAACATAGCGATTTCTGCTATGGATGCGATTTAAGTGCGGAATACGTCCGAATCAACGCAGAATATCATACTTAGAGACATCAACCGGAAACGAAATTAATCGGCCTGTTACTTGCAAATCTGTTGGTTTTTTGCTATTTGCGAAAAATACTTGAAAATCCCTCAGCTTTAGTTAAACTGCTTTGACTTTACAGATCGTCATTCGGTTGCGGTTGCGCAGCTCGTCACGTTAAACGTATAACGTTAAACGAAACCAGTTGCGCAACCGATAAACGTATAACGAAAAATTTTAGAGTTGAAATTGAAAGGAGCAAAATCGTGAAGATGCTAAGCAGAATCACAGCATTTCTGCTGCCTGCTTTTGTCTTTAATGCAACGGCACTGGCGGCAGGCGAGGAAGTCTCAACTGAAATGGCGGGAACGCCTGTAAGCTGGTGGCTGGCACCCGTAGCGGCGCTATTGGCTCTGTGCTTTGCATACTATTTCTACAAGAAGGTAATGTCTGCTTCTGAGGGCACCGAGAAGATGATCGAGATCGCCCGCGACGTTCGAGAAGGAGCGT
>Ga0315533_1001994_pt1 | contig 14706 bp, 15 predicted proteins | sample SalMarSW160130MG_FD_203081 | JGI IMG/M metagenome (GOLD analysis project Ga0315533, IMG submission 203081) | Salt marsh sediment microbial communities from the Plum Island Ecosystem LTER, Massachusetts, United States - Salt Marsh Sediment SW1601-30 ...
ATTATTAGAAATAAGAGATTTACCCCTACGATAAGAAGTATCTATTTAGCCCGCCTTTATATTTTTATAAGGCAAAAATTGCTTTTTGTTTTATAAAAATATAATGCTTTTTTTGCTATACATAACAAAGCTTTATCGGATAAGATAAACCTTCATATATTTCTTTAAGAATGTCCGATAGAGTCTTGTTATGTATGTGAAGGCTTTCAAATAAATTCCTTAGCAAAAAAAGCTCCTGGCGGGCGGTCGTGGAGATGAAATGACCAGAAGTTATTTACCAGGAAGTCAATAAAAGCAGATTAACAGATCATTTTAATAAAATACTGGGAGAGAGGAAAAGGGGCCATCTACAATCGATTTTAAGGTACAGGTCTGTTTCAATAATTTTCCTAATGCTTATTATATTTTAGGTGGAGGCTTATATTAATTATATTAAAATGGTGAAAATCTCTATTTCATATAATGATCCCAGCATAAAAGAAGTTTTTGTAGAGCAAAATTTGAGTGAATGTTGCAAGGCGTGAACCTTTTATGCTGTGTTATCTGATGTGGCAACCATACTTTATGAATAATTTTACTTTCCCTAACTTTCTACTCCCTTTTACTATTTGAGTAATGTCGAGCCAGTTCTTGCAGTGTTTTTGCTACATTCTCTACCCCATCATAACAATCCTGAAATGATTTTAGATGTTGCATATTGGTTCTAAACGAATTATCAGTTAAAATCTTCTCTATCACTACTCGGAAATTACCTCTTTTGAGAATTCTCAGAGGTAAGCATATACCTGCTCCGTGTCTTTCTAATTGTTTTAGGTTAAATTTCTGTTCTGGTTGTAATGGAAAGCCTACCACGGGGACACCGGAGGCAATCGCAGATTGAACACTCCCTTGACCCCCATGAATGATGGCAACATCAACTAATGGCATAATCTTATGTGAGGGTAGATACTTCTTAATCAGGATATTTGGAGATTTCTCGAAATTCTTAGGATGAGTTGTCGAACAAAAAATTGCCCTAACATCCATATCCATCAGAGTTGAATAAACAGCCGAAACATAATCTGGACGGCTTGATGTAAGAGCGACATATACTTTTGGTCTGTCCGTATCCAAAAATGCCTTTACTTCTTCAGGAACATCGCCAAATAACTTCGCATAAATTGCACCAACATATTTTAACTGAGGCTTTCGACTGTAAAATTTAAGATTCTTTGGTGTCCAATTTTCCAGCTCATCTTTAGGGATTCCAAGTATCTCAGGAGCATCTGTAACCAAAGTAAGGTCACCCATCATGAGGTCTATAATGCTTCTAAAGGGCTTAATATGCAATTCTTTAGCAATAACATTGAATGGTTTTGTAAAAAACTTTATTCTCGGCATTATCCAATTGTAAATATTAATTAACCAGGATTCGGGTATCAAATAAATAAGTGGTTTTTCAATCATAGGCGGTCCTGGGACCCCCATTTTTCGTTCAAATATAGGCGGAACCCAGGAACCAAGATGAGTGACTGTTAATGGGATTCCCACTGCTCTGGTAGAAACCACACTTGAAAGTGTGAAACCTGTCAAAACAACGCTAATATTGTTCTCTTTGAAAAATTCAATCTCAGATTGGACATGTTCCCTGAGTTCATCTATCTTATAAAATCCAAATCCGCGAAGCCCTTGATCTCCACGATTAGCAGCAACAAACTCCTGAGACCGTTCATTAGACATAATCGGCATAACATTATGGAATGGCACTCCCTCTTGTTTAAGAACAAATTCATAAGTTCCGCTGTGAGTTGCAATGATTGCTTTCTCTCCTTTAGCAAGGAGTCGTTTATAGACAGCAATCATCCGAGAGGTTTCAGATAGATAAGCGCAGTTTGGAAAACAACAAATAGTCATATTAATCCCTCTTAATCTTATTTATTTTCAAAGTTGTTATTTCGTCTAAAAAAATAATCGAATTACTTCGTTAATCTCTGATAAAACAAACGAGATACCTATTGTGATAAGGAAAGTGTGCGGGTTATCTTGAAATGGCAATTTTACGTTCATACCATATATGCTTACCACTAACGTTGGAATCATCAAGATTATGGTAATTGCCGTCAATAATTTCACTACAACATTTAATTTATTCGAGATAACTGAGGCAAATGCGTCCATCATTCCACTGAGGATATTGCTGTAAACATTAGCCATTTCAATAGTCTGTTTATTTTCCATGATTACATCCTCTAATAGGTCTTTATCGTTTAGCATCAGCGGTAACCGAGCGGTGTGCAGCGTAGCGAAACACCGCTGTAGGTTGTCCGCTGGATGCAATTGTTAGGCTGTATTTTCAAGATTTAACTCCATTGTCGTAGATCCGCTAAAGCCTAGAAGCCAGCGCAAATACGGGAAATACTCGCTCTTCACAGCTTTGAATCCCTTGCGCTCATATAGTTTTTTTGCTTTAGGATTAATATCAATCACGTCTAACCGAACACGATTGAATTCATTTTCTTTCGCGTACGTTGCTACTTCTTCAAGTAGTCTGCTACCAACCCCCTTTCCTCGAAAATCAGAATAAACCACGATACCGTCCATTACTAGTTCACCGGGCGTTGGTTTTCTCTCATAAAGACTGAATATTAATGCTGCCCAGTTACCTTTTATGAATCCCAATTGTGAGATCAAATGACGATATGTAATCCCACCTGTTAAAGAGCCGTTTGGTGTATGGAAACCAGCGATTCCTATAAGCTTACCATCAGATATGGCGACTATTGCGTATTCTGGCATGAAACAACTATTAAGGAGAAATATGCGTTCTTCGTAGGATCGTACCGCCACCGAGAATTTTGCACCAAATGCATCATCGTATAATCTAACAGCGCTTGATTTGTACTGCTCAGGTAAACCCTTCTGATAAATTATTTCATTAGTGTTCAACTATTCTCCACCTCGATTCTAGCTCTTTCATCATCTAATGGGTCTGTTAGAAAATCTAAAGGAATATTTAGTTTCTGACGTAATTTTTCTGTTTCTTCGCTCGTGGGGTTTGAGGGATTTACCCAGCAACCTTTCTCAAACTCCCTGATTTCTTTTAATCCATCTTTTGTGGTTTTGAATATATTAATCATTTCATCACCTCTCGTATATCTTCCAAAGGCAACTATGGATAGTTGCTGTCTTTAGAGGCACAATTTCGTACTTAAAATAATCGAACTATTTCGTTTATACACGGCTATAGGTGAAGTTTCGAAAATTAACCGTTAATTTTCCTTGTGGTATATCTTTATAGATTCTTAGATTATCATAAACTAATTTTATTAATTTTACAAATAATGATTTTATATATTGGTAAGTCAAGAGGTCCTTCCCCCGATCAGGTCGAGGACAGGCTTGTATCGGGGAGGACCCCTTTTTAGTTTTATAAAACAAGGAGTATTTCTAAGGAAATCAGAGAAAAATACACTTCTATCTTTCTAGATCAGAGAGGACGCTTTAATCTTGACTAAAATGGTCAAGTATGGTAAAATATACTATATACTGCTTAGCTTTGCTTGATTTTTTAGATTCTAAAAAAGGAGGTGAAAAATAATGGCCATAGTAGTAACCGTTCCTCGTGATTCAGCCTTACAGTTTAGATTGGAAGTAGGCACCAACCCGGAAACCGGAGCACCTATCGTTAATAGCAAGACTTTTAATAAGGTTAAATCTACTGCTATCGAACAGGATGCCTATGATGTAGCCACTGCTTTATTGGGTCTTCAGAAGTATCCGCTTAGCGAAATTAGATTCGAAAAAGAATCTCAATTAACTGAATAATCATTAGTAGCAATAAACCACAAAATAAAAAGAAGGAGGTGAAAATATAATGGCCACCGAAATAGGAGAAGTAACCACTTACAAGAGACTGTATATGCAGTTTAGAGATACTGTCGGAAAGACTACTAATCTAACCTTGAATAATCCCAAAAACTTAGATGATGGGGATTATGCCGATTTAGCTGCTCAAGATGCAGCTATTGAAGGAGTTATGGATACAATTATCGCTAAGAACATTTTCCATAATAATGGTAATGACTTAGTAGCTAAAGTCAATGCTCGGATACTTGACTATAAATCTACTGATGTTATGGATGTAGGATAATATATTATAATATTCTTCCTCGGAAGGGACCGCGGACCTTCCCGGGAAGAGAGACCTGTCTGCGTGTGAACACGCACAGGTAGAAAGGAGTTAAAAAATGATAGAAGCATTTATCACTAAATATCTATTAGATTTCATTCTTGTTTTTCTGGTTGGTCTGCTTTCTAAATTTATGATAAATAAGTTTGGCCAGGACAGGGCAGAGAAAATAAAAGAGGCCATACTTGCCGCTATGCTTTGGGCAGAAGAAGAGCTGGGGATAGGAAATGGTCCCGAAAAATGGAAAATAGCCTGGGTAAAATTAATTGAAATATTAAGGAAACAAAAAGTTACCTTAAAAGAGGGTGAGATTTCCTATGTAAAGGATCTTATGAAAGCTACTGTCCCGGAGGTGAACGAAATTATATATAAGGCTATGCCGGATGTGGTAAGAAACGGCAGAACTTTAAAATATAGATAAGCTATGGATATAATTAATGATGGAGTAATTAGCCCTGTCCTGGCCAATCTATTTCTCCATTAGAACTTATGTTAAGATAATATGAAGAGCCGTGTGCATTAATAGTGCAAGCACGGTTCTGAGAGGAGTGGGCTATCAATTAGCTAGGGAACTAATATTGTGACACTTCCATAAGGAAACGGGAAGATAACTGGGAATACAAACTTGTTCCTAAAGTTAAGAGATGTTCATCTACTCGACAATTATTGGCAGAGCAGGAAGGAGAATGTTAGCTGGCTTTTTAGGTAGAAGTATTGGGAGATATTATCGATATTTATCCTTACCGACTTATGTGGTTTTTGTGCAACCTTTGTGGCAATTTATCTAGTGGGATATTGAGTAAAATATTTTATTTATTTACTTATTAATGCCCATAATAAGATTTGGAATAAACATTACTGTAGGGGGAAAATAAGTGATAAGAAGCAATACAAAAATGTTTATAATTAAAAATGGAATTATAGCCTTTGAAATTTTTTCTATAGGTAAACCACTAATACCGGATGCGATATATAAACAGGACCCCACAGGTGGAGTTATAAGTCCCATAATTAGGTTAAAACAAAGGAAAACTCCTATGTGAATAGGGTTCATACCCATCTCTATTAAAACTGGTGTAATAATAGGTGCTAAGATTATAGTAGAGGGTGTGGGATCCATAAAAGTGCCAACAAAGAGTAAAAATAAATTTAACAATAGAAGAAGTATAATTTTACTTTGAGAAAAATTAATAAGCAATAAGCCTAACTTGTGTGGAATCCGTTCTGCAGTTAAGATCCAGGCAAACATAGAAGAAGTACTTAATATAATCATTACAGAACCGGTCAGTTTTCCTGCCTTAAATAATATATTTGGAATCTCACGAATCTTTATCTCTTTCGTAATCAAACTTAGGGCTAATGAATACACGACCGCTATACCCGCAGCTTCAGTCGGGGTACATAGGCCAAAAACAATTCCTCCAATGATCAGTACAGGTAACACAAGGGTGGGAGTCCCTTCAAGTAAATATTTTACTGATTGTTTAAATGAAATCACCTCTCCTTTAGGAAGATTTATTTTAAAAATTTTGCTTCTGTTCATGCCAAAAACTAAAATCATCTGAGCACAACCAAGCAAAATCCCGGGAATAATTCCACCAAGAAAAAGAGCTCCAACCGAAGTCTCAGTGACCGCAGCATATATGATAAATAGTAAACTTGGAGGAATTATTGCTCCGATAGTGGATGAAGCAACTGTTACTGCTGCACTAAAATCTACTTCATAACCGTCTTCTTTCATTGCTGGGATAAGAACTGAGCCAATAGCTACTGTATCAGCGGTGGCAAGACCCTGTATACCTCCGAAGAGCATACTCACTACAATGTTAACATAGGCGAGTCCTCCTTTAAAGCGACCAACAAAAATCTTGGCAACATTTACTAAGCGTTTAGTAATCCCGCCTCTGTTCATTATTTCTCCAGCCAAAATAAATAGAGGTAAGGCTACAAAGATGAAACTTTCCAGGGATATCACTAGTTTCTGGGGTATAACTGACAGAGGCATGGGATTAAAAAGAAGATAAACCAATGAAGAAACACCCAAGGTAAAAGCAATTGGCATCTTTGTAAACAATAGTAGAATAAAAACTAGAAACATTACCCAGATCATTATTATAATTTGTCCCCTTTTTCTTGTCTATTAATAAAATATGTTTTTTTAAGGTTGTCATCGATATGAATTAAAGAATAAAAAATCATCAATGCAAATGAAACTGTAAGAGATAATGAAATCCACCCCATAGGGATATTAAGAACTGGGCTTGATTGTTTCATTGCAAATTTGATTATCTCTCTATTGGATATAATACAAATAGTAAAGAAAATTATAAGCATCAAATCTACAGTGCAAATAAACCAAACAGCAATTTTCTCAGTTAATTTGTCTACAAAAAATGAAAGAGAAGCAATTTCACCTTGCCTTAATCCCATACTACACCCTATGAAAATCATCCAAATCATCAGGTAGGTCGTTAGTTCTTGGGCCCAAGCAATAGAAAAATGAAAAACATAGCGAGATATTACTTGGGCAAATACAAAAAAAACAATTAATCCAAGTGTAATAACTATAAAAATTCCTGAAATCTTATAGACAACTTCACTGATTTTTCTAATCATTATATCCCCTATATTAGCATAATATCCCAGGGAGCATAAACTCCCTGGGATTAATCTGTAACTTATCTTACTGCATCTATGACGTCAATGTACTTTTTTGTCGATGGGAATTCCTTGATAAGATCGTCATACACACTCTTCACTTTTTCCCGATATGGAGCTGTATCTGTTATCTTATTCCACTCTTTAAACTTTTCTTGCTTAAGCCATTCAAGTACTTCATCATTCGCATTATATGCCACTGTAAGTACAGATTCTACACCCTCGCTTACTATTTCACGGACGATTTTCTGATTTTTTTCAGATAATGCATCAAATGCCTTTTTGCTAAAGGAGAGACATTGAGTAGAGGCAAACAGAGGTAATTCTGTGAAATATGGAGCTACTTCATGAGTTGATTTAGTCTTGAAAGCCAAAGCATCGTTCATCCATCCATCTACAACCTTCATTTTTAAAGCATTATAAACTTCTGGATATGGCAGAGGAATGGGAATTGCCCCAAGTGCTTTCATGGTATTGATTTGGGTCTTTACTTCCATGGTTCTCCATTTTAGACCTTTAAAATCATCGACTTCCTTAATCAATTTATCAACAAGGTTTGGTTGTCGGAAACCAAGAATATCAAGGTGCATAAGGTAAATACCATGATCTTCCATTTTTTTCATCATTTCTTGACCTTCAGGAGTTTTCATAAATCTCAGGGCATGCTCTCTGTTGTCAAATATAAATGGAAGGTTGACAAGATTAAAATTGGGATCAAATATACCAAGAATCCCCCCGGAATGTTGTGCTGCCTCTAAAGCTCCAGTCTGAAGATTTTGCAGTAAATCTCTTTCTCCACCTAGTTGTCCTCCAGGATAAATTACAATTTTGAGTTCGCCATCTGTTTTTTCATAAATTTCGTCGAACATTTTCTGATAAGCAACAACATAAGGAGCTCCTTCAGGCTCATACATACTCATTTTCCATACTGTTTCTTTCTTTCCCGCTTGACCTGTAGTAAATGCAATGGAAACGGATAACAGAATCATGATAAGAATTAGAAATACTTTTTTACTTTTCATTTGATTCCTCCTAAAAAAGATTTATCATTGTTATTCGCTAACACAAAATGTTTTTTATTAAATAACACCACCTCCTATTTTGTGGAATATGATAGCAATGTCTATTATCTTAATCTATAGTATTTAGGAATAATAATAAACGCATTGCTATTCAGCCCAGATCTTGTATTCGTTTTTTATATAAAGAATATCCGGATTTTAAGATTAGTTACATAAGTATTATTTATACATATATTATAATATTAATAATATATTATGTTTAACGGTATTTTTTTATAATTCAATTTTAGCAAATTTTATGATGGCGAGATCTACACTTATATTTCATATTTCATTTAAATCAATAAAAGTTGATTTATGTTATTATTACAAAGTTTACAATTCCTTCAAAACATTTGTTATAACTGTTATAGTTTTGCCAAGGCATAACATAATGTTTGCTAAAAAACTATACAGCTTCAGGTGGATATTTTTTAAATTTTCTTAGATTCTATAAAACATATATTTATATATTCTAAAGCCAGATATCAAGGATGTTGTTAATCCATAATATAAATCCATAAACACTTTTTACAGTAAAATCAAAGAAACTTCATAATATCTTGTCTATTAGTTTCAATACTCCTAGTGGAAATTCGAATATGATCTAATATATCCGCTCCCTTTCTATCAGTTCAGGTATTACTTTTTAATTACCTTGAATTGTCCCTCTGTTTTATTAGTTCCGAATTTTTAAATTTAGAATAACCCAATTTTCTTACTATGTTTTTCTATCTTCTTTATTTCTTCTTCTTCCAATGGTTGGAGAGGACTACTGCAGATCGTTGTTGAAAATATTCCTCTTTTTTTTAGTATGAATTTACAGGAAAATTGGAAATTACCTGTTTTGACTGAAATTAGAAGGTCCTGGCTATTCATTATTTTATCCTGCATTTCTTGTGCAGTAGCTAAATTTTTATTTTTAATAGACCTCCATAGCTTGATAAACTCGTCCGGCAAGATGTTCGCAAGCGTTGCAACCGCACCATGTCCTCCCAAGACTAAAGAGCTTAACACGGAGTGGTCCTCTCCAATTAACACACGAAATTCGGGTTTATCACGCATAATTCTGATAAGCTCGTGAAAGTAAAGCAAATTAGGACCAGCAGAAATCTTAATTCCTACAATATTGGGAATTTTTGCCAGCTCGGCCACAGTTTTTGGCTCTATAGTCAGTTTGGTTTCCCCAGGTTGATGGTAAAGCCATAAAGGAAGTCCTCCTTCCTTTGCCAATGTACTAAAAAAAGTCTTTAAAGCTCTCTGATTTATATGAGTATAGTAGGGTGGCATTGCCATAACGGCATCAGCTCCCGCCTGACGCGCAGCATCAATATATTTTAAAGCAGTAAATGTGCTACAATCTCCTACCATTGCTATTACTGGCACTTTACCCTTAGCTGCTTTAGTTACAATCTCAACAATACGTCTGCGTTCTTTAAAAGAGAGATTAAAGAATTCACCTGTTCCGCTAGGTGCTAAGAAACCATTTATATCCTTCACCAGTAGTGAATTAACAAGTTTTGTTAAATCTTCCTCAATAATTCGCTCTTGCTCATCCAATGGACTGAGGAGTGGAACGATTATACCTTCAAATAATTTGTCTGACATTTCATACCTCCATTTCATATTTTATGTTTAAATTTTATATCAGATAAATGATTTTATTATTTATTAAAACTATATTGTCTCAATCTTTATTTATTTCTTGACCAATTGAGTCCTCTACCAGGTTGGGTTGCATTTGCCTCTACTTTTATTTCGAACCGATCCCCACGATAAATAGACTCTTCAAATGTAGTAGGTATTCTGCCTAGTCTATAGGTGACGCCTGTCATTATGAAAGCTGGGCTGCCTACTTTGTAGTTTAATATAGTAGCCAGTTTTTTATTAATTATAATTGCGGTAAAGGTTTCACTTGCTCCAATAAGCTTAATATTATATTTTGACTCCATTAATTCATATAAGGAATGATTGAGGTCCATAGTATCAATTTTCGGGAATAGTTTCTCTGGTAGATAATTGATTTCAAAAATTATTGGTTCTCCATCAGCCAGTCTTAAGCGCTGCAGTTTATAAACTTTTGTCTCTTCTTCTAATCCTAATTTGTCACTCATAATCTGGGAAGCTTTAACTTTTTCTATTTTCAGGAGTTTTATTTCAGATTTAATTCCTAACTCCCGAAAAGTGCTTGTAGTACTAGTAAGGCGAGTCGCATCACTTAATATCTTTTTTTTGCTAACAAAACTTCCCCTTCCGCGTTCTCGGTATAAGAGACCTTCCTGAACAAGGTTTCCCAAAGCTTTTCTAACTGTAATTCTGCTTATTCCATAAATCTTAATTAATTCATCCTCAGTATAGAACAAACTGCCTTCAGAATACTTTCTATTTAAGATATCATCATGCAAAATTGAAGTAAGCTGATAGGTTAATGTAAATGGACTGTTTTTTTTGATTACGTTCATATAAATATCCTTTCTTTTTTTGTTTCATATTATTACAATGATAATTCTAAATATTATATTCAAAAGATAAACTTTACTCTCTATTTGTAATTTTTTGACTGATATCAAACTCACCAGCGGTGTAACCGCGCAATTGTGCTGTAAAAACTAATAGTATTTCAAATGCAATCGCAGCTAAAAAGGCAAAACTCTCTTCGTGCTTAGCTGGAAGATAGATTATTCGTAAATTCTTATTTCTATTTTTATATTTACTATTTGTTAATAATAATATTTTGCTCCCATAAGATATGAGTTCCTCAGCAAGAGAAAGATTTAATTGATATGTTTTTCCTTCTGGTGCAAAAATAATTACGTGGTGGTTTCTTTTGCTCAACTCTATTGGCCCATGCCTGAATGATCCTGCGGAAAAACCGTGGGCATGGCATTTTGCTCCCTCCATAAAAATTAAGGCGGCTTGATACGCAGAAACAAGATTTGGCCCTCTTCCTACAAAATGAACTGTTTCTAAAGGTGTAAGAAATTTTGCATATTCTTCAATTAGTTTAATATTGGAATTGTCAGAGAAATACCTTTCCATTGCATCAGAAGTAAATTTAAGATCGTCATAAATATTCAAAAGATTACTACCCATAATATTGTGTGCTAACAAATAAAGAATTGCCAGAGTGTTTGTATATGTCTTATTTGAAATACTTGATTCCTCTCCAGAATAAAGAGGGAGCTTGACCTCGCTATTAGAACCGAGGGTTGAAGAAAGATTGTTGGTTATAGCAATTATTTTTGCTTGATCTTTTATAGAATTTGTAATATTTTTAATTTCGATGCTTTCACCAGATTGAGAAATAATAACAATAGGCTCATTCTTATGTATTAAAGAAAGATTGTAATGAAATAATTCCCCTGCTTCAATATTAAGCATCTTAATTTTGGAAGAAATTTTATCCCGAATAAAAAGAGGAACAAAATATGATGTCCCCATTCCAGTAAAGATAACAATCTTCTGCTTTGAGATTAAATCAGAGGCTCTCTTTATTTCAGAAATGCCTTTGTTTGAATAATTGGAAACAAGCATCCTTAATGCTTTAGGTTGTTCTTTAATTTCTTTTAAAAAAATTGACATAATATTTTCCTTTCTATTCATTATCAATATCTATTTATGAAGTATTGCAGCTTTATTGCGATGTTCGTAAAGCCATTTTATTCCAAGTAAGGTAGATAAATCTGGTTCAACACTAGCTTTAATTATTATTTTTTTATGGTTCACTAGATATTTTTTTATCCTATGTATAGTAGATTCCTTAAATAATTCGTAAGATTTCGAAATAGAACCACCAAGTACAATTACTTCAGGATCTAAGATATTTATAATATAACTTAGACCATATGCCAAATGAATACCAAATTTTACAAAAACTTCTTTTGCGTTTTTCTCTCCCCAAAAAGCGCGCTTTGCGATTTCTTTAACTGTTAAGAATTTGCCTGAGTTTTTTTGATAAACAGATTGTATATACTTTGAGGAAACGTAATCTTCCCATATACCATCCTTATAAGCAGATTTCCATATTTCTCCAGCAAAACCGTGAGCACCGAAAAATGGTTCTCCATTAATAAAAAAAGCTAATCCTACCCCAGTTCCAAGTGTAATACCACAAAAATGTTTAAATCCTTTAGCACATCCTGTAGTAAATTCTCCTGCAATAAAGCAGTATGAATCACTACTGATGAATAGAGGCATATTTAATCTATTTTCAATTTCTTTTTTGAAATTAGTATCACCTAGAGTAGGCAGATTCGGACAACTAATGATATTTCCCATTTCATTAAGTCGAGTAGGTAAGGCGACAAGTAATCTGATTGATTTGGTCTCTTTTATTGCAGATTTCCTAATAGTACTTTGAAAAGCATCAATAATATTACCTAAAAGTTTTATCTTTCTTAAATTTCTTTTTGTTGACCTTTTAAGCACTTTTGTTAACCTGTTGTTTTGGTTATCGACTATTAATGTAGAAATTGTAGTTCCACCTATGTCTGCCAAGAGAAAATATTTATACTTTTGTTGAAGAGCATTATTAATCATGTTTTTTGTGAAAATTTCTTACTTTTTTCTAAGGACTCCTTTTATATAAAAATATTGTTTATATAATAATTAATTATATACATTATTATAATATTATAATATTATAATAATGTCAAGGTTTCGAATTGCCTTTGTCATTTAAGAATCAAAACTGGACTGTTTTTTAATGATTTAAAGTTTAAAAGTGGACTAACCTGGAATACTAAAAAAATGTTATATAGAACTAAAGCTTAAAGAGAAAACTAATTCACCTCTACATAAGAGAATACAGCTTCGGATTGTACCAGATAAAGAATCCGGTCTATCTGAAGTAAGATTCTTGAATAAAGGTGAGCTTTTAAGTATACAAAAAGCTAAAAATATTGAGCTTAATTTAGTCCAGTTTTGATTCTTAAATAGTCCACTTTTGAAATTTAACTAACAGGTTTCGAATTGCCTTGTTATTTACAAATCAAAAGTGCACTAATAAAAACAATAAAAAAGATGTAATCTAGAACTAAATTCTAAAGAGAAAAGAGGTTCTAAATTATGTTTACGCAATTACACAAAAACTTTACCGATGGTCAGGTTAAATCACTTTTTGAAAAATATTCGAAAAAAGAAATCAGACTTAATTACATCTTGCAAATACTTAAAATTAAAAGAAGTAGATTCTTTGAATTTCTCCCGAAAAAACAAGATAAAAAGTAAGAAGGAGAAGAAAAGCGGGAACTTTTTATCTTCCTTTTCGGTGCCTATTTTTTTCGGATTCCTTATGGTTAGCGATAGGTAAAAACATCCATAAATAAAATATTAAAAGAAAAGAAATATTTTCTTTATGTAGTTTTCACCTATCGCCAGGGAAGGATCATCTTTTTTTCTTTTCTTTGGATTTTCTTCTCCTGGCGTTTGTAGAAGCCAGTGCCGCAAAAAATTCTCGTGCGTAATTACCTGCCCGCATTTTTTTGCGGTGCTGAGTCTTCTATAAACGCCCTCGGTGTCGCACATGTAAACTCTTAGGATAGTTTTAGTATTTTTTATCTGCTCTGCCCGGCCCATACACCCGCAGACAGATAAAAAACATTTAAACGTAGAAGTATAGTGAACAGAAAGAGGGGGGGAAGGGCGGGGAGGCATTCGATTATTAGAAATAAGAGATTTACCCCTACGATAAGAAGTATCTATTTAGCCCGCCTTTATATTTTTATAAGGCAAAAATTGCTTTTTGTTTTATAAAAATATAATGCTTTTTTTGCTATACATAACATGATTTTTATGGGATTATGCCTAAGCTTTCAATTATGCCTGGTTGCATAGTCGTATAAAATCCTTGTTATGTATGTGGAGGCTTTCAATTAAACTTCTTAGCAAAAAAAGCTCCTGGCGGGCGGTCGTGGTAGGTAGATTAGCCGGAGTGGCTAAGGTGGGTTAATTAGGATGGCCGGAGTAGAGTAAAATTGAGGGAACATATCCGGAGGATAGATTATTAAGAAGAATTAAAATTAATCAAAATAACAATAAATTTTAAATTATTTTCAAAAAAAAGAAGGATTTTTTAAATAAATGTGGTATAATTTTACAAAAAGATAATTTAATTTATTCCTTAAACTTTAAAATAGAAAAAAAGAAGGATTTTACATCAAGTAATTTTTTAAAATTTAATATTGTAACCTGTATGAAGGTAACAGGAGAGACCTTTTCTTTTTATTATAAAAGAAAAAGAGCCGAAGGGGCAAGATACCAAAAGTATCGAAACTTTCAGGAAAAAGGACCGTTACCGGACAGAACTCTGGAGAGCTTTATACTAAAAAGCACCGACGGGGCAATTCCTAATCTTTAGGAAAACCCTTACAGAGTTTACTTACTAAAAGAATTATTTCCTAATTACATAGGAAGAATCTTTCAGGTAAAAGGACAGAGTAGGAGAGTAATATCATTATTTTCTTATTCTGTCCTTTTTTATTTATATAAAAAATAATCTATATGTCAGGGAACAGTCCTCTATCGCACTTTTATTATGTTTTAAGAAATAGGAATTGGCTTATAAAAATTAATCTTATAGGCTTTCAGAAAACTCGCTCTTTAAAAATTAAATATTAGGAAGGAAAGATTTTACAAAGCGAATCTTATCTTTGTTGCCGGTCTTAGCAGCAGTCAAAGCTATAAGAAGAACGGTAATATGGGCGATAGTACAGTGGTTAGAGATAGCCCGTAGTCCTCTGACACTCGGATTTTGCATACAAAGGTCAAGTAACCTGGAAAATATCCTTTCACACCCACTGCGAAGATTATAAACTTTCT
>Ga0315533_1001999_pt1 | contig 14674 bp, 13 predicted proteins | sample SalMarSW160130MG_FD_203081 | JGI IMG/M metagenome (GOLD analysis project Ga0315533, IMG submission 203081) | Salt marsh sediment microbial communities from the Plum Island Ecosystem LTER, Massachusetts, United States - Salt Marsh Sediment SW1601-30 ...
TTCTGCTCTTACTTTAGCTTTCGCAATTGCCTGTTCTCTTGCTTGTTTCTTCAACGCATCTTGGTCGTCAATAGTTAGGTACAAATCATCTACTCCGTTAGCGCCGCTATCTGTGGCTTTTCCGATAATTGTTCCAATCTTTCCCAAGTCCCTAATCTTTACTTGAAGCTTTTGAATAACTTCATATCCAACAAGAACTCTTTTGCCATAAGTTCCTTCTGAATACTCATAACGAGGATTAATATTAAAAGAAGTTGTTTTTACATCTTTATCCTCAACCCCCTGCTCTTTTACCGCGCTAATTACATTATTCATTGTTGCGCTGTTTTCATCCATTGCGCCAGTGACTGATTTTGCTTCATTAACAACCGAAAAAGCTATAACAGCCAAGTCGGGACTGGCATAAATTTCTCCCGTCTCTGAAATCACAACAGAATTTCTCATTGCGACATTTTGGCTAATATATCTTCCTTCTTTTATCTTGTTAACAACATCAACTGACGTCAAAAAAATGAGAACGACAATGAAAATAGTTAATACGATCAATAAGGCGTATAATATCTTCTTTTTGCCTTTTATATAACTATGAAAATTTTCTTCATCCATATTTTTATTATTAATTTTTTATAAAATCAACTTCTATTTTTTATTTTAATCCTTTCTTTGTAGACAGTCAACAATCCTTTAATACCGACATACTTATCCCGCCAAGGCGGAACCATCTATAAGATAAGTTTATGGCCTCATAGAGTCTAATATGTATCTGAACCTATACATACTAACAGTATAGTGTATTACCATTATTTTATACCATCTTGTTACTTACTATTTTTAAAAGTTTAATATCTCGCTTCGGTATACAAAAAAACACCAATAAACATTGGTGATTCTTGTTTGCTCCTTCTACTGGACACATTTAGAACCTTAAACTGGAATAAGATTAAAGGAAGAAATTGAGCCTTTTAGGATTATGATAGAGCAAAAACAAAAACTATTAACAGTAAGCGCCTGATATTTCGGGTACCGCAAAAAAGCCCAAGAGAAAAACTCTCGGGCGAAAAATCAGAAAGCTTTAACGTCGAATTTTAAACCTTTGGAGTTTTTTTCTTTTTCAGGAGGAAATAGACAACTATTCCAATTATTATAAGAAGAACAATCGGACCTATAATCCAATAAATTATTCCCACAGCGATTCCTTTTCCAATAGCATTTGCCACTTCCTTTGCGCCAGAAGGTATTCCCCCTTCTATACCAGAGGGCATGCCTTCTTCTGCGCCAGGAAGAACACCCTCCTTTGATACTTCACCTTCTGCTGGTATCTGGATTGCAACGCTTAGGGTATAATTAACCATATTTTCACTGCAATACCTATCACAAATAACAGCAACAAAAACATCTCCACTCTTTGTTATTGACACAGAATTTGTGACAATTGCCCCTGGATTTGGCGCATATTCATCTTTTAATGTTGCCCTATTACTATTATATACAACCACTCTTATTGTTGCCTCACTCGGTGGAGTTACTTTTACAGTCAATGTCTCCCCTTTCTTAACAGCTACTTTGTAAAAATCTTTAGTATCTGTACCCTCTTTTCCAGAAAGATAAGCCTTATATTCTCCGGAGGTAATGCTTATTGCTTTCTCAAATGCGTCTCCGGCATCGGTCTGACTTTTGGCATCGTAACAGTTTATCAAGGATATATCTAACAGATAAGAAGTTATGTTCCAAGCATCGCTGTCTGTTTTAATATAATATTTATATGACTCTTTATCTGAATTGGTCATCCAAGAAACCTCACAGGGAATATCCATTGTGCCTTCCCCTGATTCATAGCAACCAACTTTCAAATCTGCCCTATTCTCATCATATAAATCTATTGTAGCAATTGCACTAAGATTAGTCTCGGGAGTAAATGTGCCCTTTATTTCGATTTTTTGCCCTGGCTTTACATCAGTATAAAAATATTTTGCTTCGTGACTTTTTATACTGCCTCCCTTATAATTTCCCGGCTCCAGTTTAACCGCGGTATCAAAACTATCTCCGCCTTTAGGTAATGTTTGTTGGGCATTAACAATCCCTGTTATTCCAAACAAAAGCATTCCAAATAAGACAAATAATGCTAAATTTTTAGCGTTAAATTTTACCATATATTGTTTACCCTTATTATTCTATTATTTTTTCCGACCTTTAAAAATTTGGTATTTCCATTAACTGAACACCGGCCGGTAATTCAAACATGCTGTCGGGAATACTGCCAAAATCTATATTCTTCAGCTCTACCGCATTTATACCTTTAGTTGTGGTTGTTTCTGTCTTGATAGACAATCCGTACTTTGTCCACACCCACATTTTTACATTTCCTGTCTGAGTACTATATTCAGTGACCAAACAGGTTTTTCCATTCAAAGCTTCGGTGCCAACAGTTACTGGATTATAATCCATCACTGACTCGGATTGTTCTATTGGAGATTCTCCTGCGGTTTTCTGCGCCTTGCTCATATCTATTTGCATAGCCATATTTTCTGATGGAAAATACGTATATGACAGCTGTTTGCCCGTATCTATCAAATAGATCATACTTTGTCCCTCAAAAGTCCCCTCCATTCTCATTTTATTTTCTTTCCGCCATATTTTCATTATAACTGCTGTCTCACCGGGAGCAGTTGCCACCATATCATATTTTAAAGAAGTTATCCCCGCTGCGTTTCCTAAAATTTCAGCTAATGACAGTTCCGTTCCCTCTTCCGGGGTTATGGATTCCTCGCCCGATGGAACTGCTTTTTTACTGCCCAGCCAGACCCAAGCTCCAATTCCAATCAAGGCTATTAAAACTATAATTATTGCTACTTTTTTCATAATGTTAATTTACTATTTCTCTTGTTTGCGACCTTTTAAAATTTAAATTTTTTGGCGAATTTTCCAATAATAGGAAGCGAAGTTTGCCTGCCATTTAAAACATTCATTATTCCCATAATGGATAAAACAAACCATATGATATAACATACGGATCCGACAAACCACCCAAGAATCGGAATCCAAGAAATAAAAGCAGTAGCAATTTCAGCGATAAATAAAACTAAACCCTGTCTTACATGAAATTGAACAAAGGCATTCTCTTTACAGACGAGCAGTGGAACTAAAAAAAGAATTCCAATATAACTAAAAACTGCCGTTAAATCTTTTTTTCCCTTTTTTGAGCTTTCGTTTTTAGATGCTTCTTCCATAAATTTATATTAAATTAATATTAATTAAAGAGTTTCGACTTTTTCTAGGAATTATATTAAATTTCACAAATTGCGTTAAGGAAAACCCTTATTTTTATTTTACCAGATATTTCTCAAAGTCCAACCTTAATTATCCACATCCCTTCGGCGACTTTGAATCAATTAAAATTTTTATTTTCATGTCTTTCTAAAATATTACAAAAATCGAATCAGTAAAATATTTATTACTAAGAAAATTAATATGCAAATTATGGGCCAGACCGCCTCAAATTCGGTTAGTATCACAAGTCCCCCGAGACCTCCATATACAACTCCAGCGGCAATAACGATAATCAAGATAGATAAAAATAAACGTCTAATAGGCATTCTGTTAATATCTTTAACCCGCCCAATTAATATTGGCCAAGAAATGCAAGTTAAAATAAAACCCGTCATAGATAAAATATTTATCAAACGCCACGATTCTGCACTTGAAACAGCAGTTACTGTCAGAAAATAGTAAGGCAACTCATTTAAGAACTCTGATAAAAGAGCCAATACCCAAAACGGAGATAATATGTGTATTAATGAAAAAAGGGCTTGAATCATCGATGCGCCAATTCCCACCAATAATCCCCTTTTCCAATGCGAAAGACTCAACCATCTACCTTTTATTCCCTGCCTTCTAAAAATTATTATGATTTTAATTAAATTTTTTAAATAGAAACTTAAAAGAAAAACGAATCCTATTGCAAGAATAATTCGCCAAATTGGTAAAATTTTAAAGCTTAAGAAATAATCAGAACAACGTTTCTGATAGCGGGGGGTTTGCAAGAGTTTACAATACTGAGAATCATTCATGGCTTTTGCAAACTGAAAAATACAAATCTCCCGAGTAGTAGAATCTGCTATGGATTGACATATTCCGGGATCTCTCCGACCGATAGCTAGAGCTTGGTAACAAGTCCCAACCCAATAATATCCATCACTTGTTTCATAAGAAATAATTTTACACAGTGCCTCATCATTTACTTTCTGTATTAAATCTTCTAAACAGTTTCCCTTTGGATAATAAGTGGCAAAACACTCTCTAATATCTTTTTGGTATGGCTTAAGGGATTCCTTTTCCATAAGTTTTAGATAGTCTTCTATCAAAGCAATGCACTTTTCTTGGTTTTCTGCTAAATAACATATTTTTTTATCTACTATAATTGGTTCTCCATTTGGAATTTGCTCTAGCTCTGTGCGGAGTAACTCTTTTTTCTTACATTTTCCTAATGTTTCCAATGCATAGTGGGAATCAACTTGGTGTTTAACCCCATCTTTTACAAAATATCTCTCACGTTCAACAACATCATAAACACACATGGGTTCTTGATCTGCAAAGGCTAAAACTTCTTTCTGATTGATGCCTATGCCCGAATAGCCATTAAAACTAAATGGCATAAATGTAATTACTAAAAATGGCAAAATAAAAATTAGTGGATTTATTTTTATTTTCATATTTAGATCGATTCCCTTTAATTGACCTTTCATCTATATTTTACCACAATAAAAACCCGATAAAAAATATCTCGGGAAATTAGCTCCCCAGATGGGACGATTTTCGAACTTTTAGGTGGGTAGATTTGGTTAAAAATCCTGATTTAATGCTGATAGGAGTCAATAAATTGTTGGTGGGACGATGTTAGAACCTGTTTAATAAGATAAGTCTGAAATACTTATGACTGTTTGCTTTTTAAATTCTTAATTATATCAATTACAGAAAGCAACACTCCGACCCCCATAAATGAATAACTTATTAAACGGCCTTGATCTGTTGCTATAGAAATAATTCCGAAGACTACGAACAGCATTGCAAACATTGCAAGTTGAGAAAGTCGCTTTGGCCTCTTACTTCTTCCTGTATAAATTGCAAGTATCGCAATGACAGCTAATACAATAATGGATATTATAATGTAAGTTCCTGGCATATTTTTATTATAGTTTTCTATTCTTAATTAACTCTCCGACCTTTTGATTTTGATCTTCTCTTATTCTACCAAAAAACCGCCTGGTTGGCGATTTTTGATGCGGCTCGGTCGCTCGAACCGAGCACTAGCCTGCTCCGGGGGCAGGATTCGAACCTGCAAACCGTGAAGTTAACAGCTTCCCGCTCTACCATTGAGCTACCCCGGAATGTATATTTATCTTACAAATTTCAAGGTAAAAATCAATAGACCTCTTGCGAGATAATTTTTCGTAACGAAATTTGAAGATTTTGAGCGAAAGTTATGAAGGGCGAGGAGGTGTATATGATAATATACACCGACGAGCCCTGAGTAATTTGCAGCCAAAATATTCAGATTGCAGTAGAAAGGATTATTGCGCAAGAGGTCTAATAACCCTTTAGTTTCTTTAGTTTCTCGTGGACTCTAATTTTTTCTAAAGATTTTGCTTCTATTTGGCGAATTCTTTCCCGGGTCACGCCGAATACCTGGCCTACTTCTTCTAAGGTATGAGTAATTCCATCCTTCAACCCAAATCTCATTGATAAAATCTTCTGCTCACGGGGATTTAAATCAACTAAAATTTCTTGCAATCTTTCTCGAAGCAGGGTTCTACCTGCCTGAACAGAAGAAGGAAGTATTTTCTCATCTTTAATAAATTCAGCCAAAACGCTATCCCCTTTATCATCTCCTACCGGAGTCTCTAAAGAAATGGTTTCTTGAGAAATTTTTTTAATATGACGAACCTTAGCAACATCAATTCCCATCTCAGCTGCAATTTCCTCTGCAAGAGGCTCTCTCCCTAAATCCTGTAAAAGATGGCGTCTAACTCGAGTATATTTTGAAATGGTTTCAACCATATGGACTGGAATTCTTATTGTTCTGGCTTGGTCAGCTAAAGCTCGGGTAATTGCCTGTCGTATCCACCAGGTAGCATAAGTTGAAAATTTATAACCTCTTCTCCAATCAAATTTTTCTACTGCCCGAAAAAGACCCAAATTTCCCTCTTGGATTAAATCAAGCAAGGTTAAATTCGGGGATTTACCAATGTATCTTTTAGCAATAGAAACCACTAATCTTAAATTAGCCCGAGCCAATTTTTTCCTAGCTTCTTCATCTCCTTTTTCAATTTTACGAGCTAATTCTTTTTCTTCTTCAGCAGTTAAAAACGCTACTTTACCAATTTCTTTTAAATAAATTTGAATAGGGTCTATTTTTAATTTGGCGACTTCTTTGACTCTCCCTTTCTTTTCTTTAGCTTCCTCAACAAGGAAACCCTCTTTAGTGTCTTTAACCTCAATCCCTTCTTTTTCTAATTTTTCACAAAGGTTTTCTAATCCTGAAATATTTTTTTCTATCTTTGGGAAGAAATACAAAATTTCCGAAATAGTAACAAATTCCCGCAGTTTTCCTTTCCGAATTAATTCTTCGACTTTCTCGGCCGGAAAAAGTCGGGAAATTCTTTCCTTTTTTTTCTTCTTTATTACTACTTTTCTTTTTATAACTTTCCTGCTTCTATTCCGAATCGAGGCAGGCTTTCTTCTCTTGGAAACTATCCTTTTTTTTAATGCTTTTTTCTTTTTTTTCTTAGTTGCCTGCCTTTTCTTATGAAAGACACGGGTTTTCTTTTTCTTGGTCATAATTAGGCAAGTTCCAAATCCCTTCGGGATTTGGCATAAGAATTAAATTTCTGAATCAAATTTTGGACTTTATTAAAATCTTTTTCTTCCTCTGCTTTTTTAATTTCTTTAGAAATCTCACCCAACTTATCTCTAACCAACAAAACCTTAAATTCTCTTAAACAATTCTTAAATTCCTCTTTCTTATCGAGATTTAATTCAATTCCCCTACCCCCTAAATCCTTATCAAGGAAAGATTCAGCTTCAACTTTCAATAAAAGATAGTTTATCAAATCATTTAATTCGGTTGGAATGCTTTTTGTTAAATTTACTTTCTCTGCTTCTTTTTGAGAAGCAGCAGGTAAACCTTCTTTTTTGAAATAGGCAAGAATTTGAGAAGTTTGAGGAGAAAAAAGTTTAAAATCTTCTTTGCCAATTAAATCAAAACTGTTAGGGGACTTAATAACTAAAATAATTAACTGCTCCTCTAAAAGTTCCTTCCTTGTTTTCCGCGGCAAGGGGATTATTTTCTTATCTGTCTCTTTATTGTCTTCTAAGCCCTCTGCTATGGCAGGATGCAAAGTTGTTTTCTGAAACTCTTCTAATACATCTTCTTCTTTCACCTCCAGAACTTTAGCTAAATCCTGAATCCAAAAACTCTTTTCAATCCTATTGGGAATTTTTTTAATAACTGCTAATAAAACTCTTGAGATTTCCTTTTTCCCTTCCAAGGTATCTTTATCAAATTTAGACAAGGTGTTTTCAAAATAAAAATCATGAATTGATTTTGCCTTTTGAACTAAATTTTCCCAATCTTTAGGGTTCTGGAAAACAATATCTGCCGGGTCAGAACCTTTGGGCATTGTAACCACCCTTATATTAAAACCTAAGGATTGAGCTAAATCAATTCCTCTTTTTGTCGCCGAATTTCCAGCAATATCCATATCAAAAGCAGTCAAAAGATTATCTGAATAACGTTTAAGGTTCTTTAATTGGAAATTTGTTAAGGCGGTGCCAGAAGTAGCTACTACATTTTCAAAACCCGCCTGGCTCGACATAATGGCATCAACATATCCTTCTACCAAAATACAGTTATTCCTCTTCCTAGTTCCCATTCCGGCTTTATTTAAACCGTATAAAATACGGCTTTTATCATAGAGTAGTGTATTTGGAATATTAATATATTTTGCTTCTTCTTGACCGTCAGGCCTTTGAATCTGTTTAAAAATCCTGCCCCCGAATCCAACTGTTTGAGAGCTTAAATTAAAAATAGGAAAAATAATCCTCCCCCGAAATCTATCATAATAGTTTCCCGTCTTTTCAGATTTCAAAACCAAACCAGCTTTCATTATTTCTTCTCGTTTATAACCTTGGCCAACTAAAAAATCAGATAGACCCTGCCAGATATCTGGAGCATAACCTAAACGCCATTTTTTAATGCTCTCCTCTTTTATTCCTCGGGATAAAAGATACTTTTTTGCTTGTTTGCCCATTGAACTCTGTTCAAGTTGTTTTTCAAAAAAGCAACAAGCTAATTCGCAAACTTCATAAAGTCGCTGTCTTTCGGTTTTTAATTTTGGGTCTTCTCTTTTCAACTCAACTCCGGCTTTCTGGGCTAAAATTCGCAAGGCATCACCAAATTCAACTCCTTCAATCTGCATCACAAATTTAAATATGTCACCCCCGGTTCCACAGGCCCCAAAACAATGCCAGATTTGGCGGGCCGGAGAAACAAAAAAAGAGGGCTTTTTCTCGCTATGAAAAGGACAAAGAGCCCTGTAATTTGCTCCTGCCTTCTGGAGTTTAATATAACTGCCAACAACTTCTACAATATCTAAACGATTTTTAATTTCCTCAATTGGAGAGCTTAACATAAAAATTATGATACCATAAATTTTCAATAAAATCAATTCTAACAGATTTGCAACACCCCTACTTGACATTGGATATTAAAGGAATAAAATGAAATATTGAACCTATTGTCCCGTTTAAGCAACGGGATTCCTTTTAGAGATTAGGATGAAAAAACTTAAAATTGCCCAATTAGTTCCCCCTTGGCTGGCAGTTCCTCCCAAAAAATACGGAGGTACAGAATTAATTGCCTCTTATCTTACCGAGGAATTGGTTAAAAGAGGACATAATGTTACCCTGTTCGCCTCCGGCGACTCTAAAACTAAGGCAAAATTAGTTTCTGTCTTCCCTAAAGCCCTATACTGGCAAGAAACTTCCTGGCAAGAACCATACAGACCTCTATTGCATGCCTTTTCATGTTTTAAAAAAGCAAAAAATTTTGATATTATCCACAATCACTTTCACTATTGGGGACTTTGCTTCTCTGGTTTAACAAAAACAAAAGTTATTACTACCTATCACGGCGATTTTAATAGTATTCCCAAAAACACAGCTAAATATAAACTTCTGGAAAAATTTAAAAACTCTCTTTTTGTCTCAATAAGCAATTCTCAAAGAAAAATTAAGAACCTAAAATTAAATTTCATTGCTACTGTCTATAATGGGATAGATGTTAAAAAATTTCAATTTAATGATAAACCTGATAATTATCTGGCTTGGATGGGTAGAATTACTCCTAAAAAAGGAATTTTAGAAGCCATAAAAATAGCAAAAAAAGTAGGACTGCCTTTAAAGATAGCGGCTAAAATTGATAAAAATTATCCTCCTGATGTAGAATTTTATGAAAAAAAAATAAAACCTTTTATTGATGGAAAAAAAGTTATTTATATCGGGGAAATAGGAGGATGCCAAGCAAAATCAAATTTTTTAAAAGGGGCAATAGCTCTATTAAATCCTATTACCTGGAAGGAACCCTTTGGTTTAGTAATGCCCGAAGCTATGGCTTGCGGAACCCCGGTGATTGTTTTTGATAGAGGTTCGGCAAGGGAGGTGGTAAAAGATAAAAAAACCGGTTTTATAGTTAAAAATATCCCCCAGGCAATAAATGCTTTGAAAAAAATAGGAGAGATAAAGAGAAAAGATTGCAGATTATGGGTAGAGAAAAAATTCACCAAAGAAAGAATGGTGGATAAATACGAAAAATTATATTACAAAATTTTAGAAAAAAATGCCTCGAAAACCAAAAGTAAATAAGGTCTTATTTCTCCTGTGTTATCCTTTGTGGGGAAGCGGCTCTGGAACTTATACAAGAGAGTTGGCTTTAGCAGTGGATAAATACAAACACATAAAAACAGCCATAGTTTGCCCGGAAAGCAAAAGAAAACTTTCTCCCGGGATAAAAATTTATCCTTTAGAATTACCTTTTCCAGTCGCCTCTACCGGCCATCCTGATTGGCCTGTTTGTAAACTCTACAAAGACCTAACCCCTAAAGAAATATCCCAGGTTTTTAATTATTTCTTAAGAAATGTAATAAACGCAGTAGATGATTTCAAACCAGACCTTATTCATGTCCAACACATTTCTTTACTTTTGTGGATAGCAAATTTTATAAAACCTTTATATAATATTAATTTTATTGTTACTGCTCATGGAACAGGAGTTTTAACTGCTTCTCAAAATAAGACTTTTATACCTTTTTCACAAGACGCTTTAAAAAGAGCAAAAAAAATAATAGCGGTAAGCGGAGACACAAAAAGATGGCTCTTAGATATTTTTGGTAAAGACTTTTCTCATAAAACAAGAATTATTCCGGGCGGTATTTATCTTGAGAATTTCCCATTAGAGAAAAAAGTAAAAATTATCAATAGAAAATATAAATTAAAAGGTAAAAAAGTTGTTCTTTTTACCGGAAAACTTACCCCCCAAAAAGGGGTTTATTATCTTATAAAAGCGGCTGAAGATATTAAAGGAGATATTTATATAATTGGAGATGGTTCTGAGAGAAAAAATTTAGAAGATTTAACATATAAGTTGAAATTAAATAATGTTCACTTCCTCGGTTATATGGGAGATGAAAAAAAAGCAGAGTTGGAAGAATTTTATTACCGGGCTGATGTTTTTGTTGCTCCTTCGGTTTGGGATGAACCTTTGGGGCTGGTAATTTTAGAGGCAATGGCTGCTAAAACGCCGGTAATTGCTACCAGAAAAGGAGGTATTCCTTTAGCGGTAAAAAATGGAGTAAATGGATTTTTAATCAGACCGAAAAACAGCCGCCAAATAGCCGAGGCCTGTAATAAATTATTAGAAAATGATGAGTTAAGAAAAAAATTAGGAGAAGCGGCTAGAAAAACTGTTGAAGAAAAATTCATCTGGAAAAAAATTGCCCAAAAATATGTAAGGATTTATAAAAAAGCTTGTGCCAATGGAAATAATAAAAAGAAGAATCACGGCAAAAGTTCCAGCAGAAAGCAGAAAAGAAAAAAATCTTCAAACTTTCTGAGAATGCTCGGACTAAAAAGAGCTTCTAAATAGAAGCTCTTTTTGATATAATATTAGTATGAAAAAGAAAAACATAAAAAAAATTGCAATTATCGTTCCACCTTTTGCTACTGTCCCACCGAAAGGACAGGGAGGAACAGAAAGAATAGCTCAGGAAATGATAAGGGGCTTTGTTAGAAAAGGTTATCAGGTAACTCTTTTTGGCGCTGGTAATTGTAAAACCTCAGCTAAATTTATTCAGATTTTTAAAAAAACAATAACTGAAAGAAAAATAGATACTACTTATATAGAGTCTTCTAGACCTCTCAGAATTGAAAGCACTTACACAGCAAGAATAATGAAAGAAATCATCAAAAGAGAAGGAGAATTTGACATTATTTTTAACCATGCCAGGGCAGGTTATCTTTTTTTACCCCTATCTTTTTTTATAAAAACTCCCATAGTAAGTATTTTACATCTGCCGATTTTTAAGGAACTCTCTGATGTTCTTGCTTCCTACAAAAAACCAAATGTTGTTACTATTTCAAATGCCCAAAGAAAAGGATTTTCAAATATTAATTATTTAGCAACTGTCTATAATGGAGTAGATATTAAAGAATTTAAGTTTTCTGAAAAACCAAAAGATTATTTTCTATTTATGGCAGCTTTGGGTGAACATAAAAATCCCAAAGATGCTATTTTAGCGGCAAAAAGAGCTAAGGTTAAGTTGATTTTAGCCGGAGGGAAAAGAAGAGAGCCCTATTTTTCAAAAGAAATCAAACCCTTAATTGATGGAAAACAAATTAAATATGTAGGAGAAGTTTGGGGAAAGAAACGAACTGATTTAATAAAATACGCCAAAGGTCTGCTTTTCCCGATAAAATGGCAAGAGCCATTTGGACTGATAATGATTGAAGCAATGGCTTGTGGGGTCCCGGTTATTGCCTATCCCAACGGCGCCGTGCCCGAAGTTGTTAAGAATGAAAAAACCGGCTTTATTGTAAAAAATGTTAAGGAAATGGCAAAAGCGATTAAAAATATAGATAAAATTGAGAGAAAGGACTGCCGAAAAAGAGTGGAAGAAAAATTCAGCATTAAAAAAATGGTAGATAGATATGAGAAGGTATATTATGAAATTCTGAAAAGAAAGAAATGATTAAACCAATTTGCTCAGATAAAAAAATCAGCTCAAGAAGCTGATTTTTTTATCACTAAAGTAAAGATTTACTTTCTTGAAAAATTAGAAGCACTTTTTATCTGGCCATTGGGAATATAATGAATTATTCCCTCTTTATCTTTTACAACCGTTTTCCTTAAATTTAAATCTATCACCTTGCCTTGTTTCCCCCCTATATTTATTTCTTCTCCAATGTGATATTGGTCTTCAAGTAGAATAAAAAGTCCGGCTAGATAATCCTGAACTAAATTTCGAGAGCCCATGCCAATAGCCAGACCAATCAAACCAGCGCCAGCTAAAAGTGGAGTAGGATTAACTCCAAATTCCGGAAGAATCGTTAAAATTGCTATTATCCAAATCGCTATTTTCAAAGTAGAGACGAAAACCTTGCTGAGTGTTTTTCCTCTTTGCTCCTGGATCTTACTGTCTCCCCCTATTATTTCGCTTTTCTCGGTGAGGGTTTTTATTAATCTGGAAATAAAAACTTTACTAATTCGGGTAGCCAACCAGGCAATAAATAAAATTACAATTATTTTTATCCCATGAGAAATAAGCCAGGGAAATAAATTTTGAAGAAAATTTTGGAAATCTATATTCATGTTTCTTCGAGTTTGACTATCCTTTCATTGTGCGGAGAGGACAGGACTCGAACCTGCAAGGGCATAAATACCCGCTGGCTTTCCAAGCCAGTTCCTTACCATTCGGAACACCTCTCCTTTTACTCTACTTCGGCAATTGTAAAATTATCTTGGAAATTGTTAAATATTGGGCAGTAAATTTATAATTCAAAAACTTTAAAATTGTTAAAAAGTCCAAAATTTCTTCTCTCAGGGTTTCAGGCCCGGTAAAAATCTCAGCCATTTCTCTAAATACGTTTTTAGCATATTTGTTCAAAATTTCATAATCCGCTTTCTCGTGGAGCCAATCAATTATTTTTTTGAATTCAGCTCTGTCTAACCAAATTCCGTGACAAAGATTGCAGACATCAATAATGATTCCTGAATCCCCATAATATACTTCATAAAGAGGGACGCGGCAAAAGGGGCAAAGCCGAATTCCCGCTGAAATTTTGAATTTACTTTCGTCTTTCCACAAATCAATATCTAACCAGTTTAAATTTTTATCTTTCTCGTCTTTTGCCCATCTCAATTCCTCTTCTTCAAACCAAAGACCAAGGCAAATAGGACAATAGTTTACCTCAACATTATGAAAAACCGCGCTTAAAAGAGGTTTTTTACAAATAGGACAATTCATAAATAATTTTAAATTTTCATTCCCCTCAAAGCTTTTATTCTCTGCTCAATTGGGGGATGGGTCATAAAAAGTTTGTGAAACCAGGATTTCTGTTCTTTCCCTCGAAAAGGATTAACAATATAAAGATGAGAAGTGGCATTACTGACACTTGGCAAAGAATTCGGGTCTTGGGAAATTTTTTCAAGGGCTTTAGCCAGTCCCTCGGGATACCTTGTTAAAAGAGCTCCATTAGCGTCAGCTAAAAATTCTCTTTTTCGAGAAATGGCTAATCTAATCAGAGTGGCAAACAAGGGAGCTAAAACAGCCAAAGCAAGAGCAATCAAGAGCATAACCAGTTTTATTTGTCCCCCGCCGCGGCTGTCCCGGCGACTTATTCCTCCCCAGAAACTAATCCGAAAGAAAAAATCAGTTAAGACCACAATTATTCCAACCAAAACAACAATAATAGTTGATAGTAATATATCTCTATTGCCAATATGGGCAAGTTCGTGAGCAATCACTCCTTCCAGTTCATTTCTCTCAAGCCGGTCAAGTAATCCCTGGGTTACTGCTATGACAGCGTGTTTTGAATCGCGTCCAGTAGCAAAAGCATTTGGCTGAGCAACATTAATGATATAAATTTTAGGCAGGGGAAGTCCGGCCGTAATGCAAAGATTTTCAACAATTCGATAAAGTTCAGGATTATCTCTTTTTTCAACAGGCCGAGCCCGGCTTATTGCTAAAACAACTTTATCAGAATACCAATAACTAAAAAAACTCATCAAAATACTATAAATCACAGCCAGCCATAAAATAATATAGCTCCCCACAAGATAAGAAATTAACCAACCAAGAGCAATAATAAGGAGCAGGAAACAGGTCAAATATAGCCAAGTCTTTCTGATATTAGATTCAGCGTGAGTATAAAGAGTCATTAAAAATCCAAACTATGTTTAAGGTCGGGCGTGAAACATTAAAACTTTACAGATACTGGTTTGCGGGCAGCAACTTCTTCTATTTCAAACAGGTCCATCTTTTTGAAAGTGAACAAAGAGGCAATAATTTTGGCTGGAAAAACTTCAATTTTGATATTCAAATCCCTGACATTGCCATTATAGAAT
>Ga0315533_1002000_pt1 | contig 14667 bp, 13 predicted proteins | sample SalMarSW160130MG_FD_203081 | JGI IMG/M metagenome (GOLD analysis project Ga0315533, IMG submission 203081) | Salt marsh sediment microbial communities from the Plum Island Ecosystem LTER, Massachusetts, United States - Salt Marsh Sediment SW1601-30 ...
AGTAATTTACAATCATTAATTTCAAGCATTATCGGAAATCTATTTAACTCAAGCAATATCATTATTTTCCAATCTTTTTGAAATTTTGGATATTTTGGCCTGTTTTTTGATTCATCTCTGCTGCCATGGCAGGGATTGTGATTCAAGAAACACGCCAAAAGGGTTAGCTGCCTTGTATTCCCCTGTAAGCAGCTAAGCTAGGCTTTAGGTAGAAGTTAGAAGATGTAAACTGCTGTTTACTTTTTCCCGGTGCCAGCCCGGCTGAAATGGAGGAGCTGGTCGTGGATCCCATCGAAGAAAAGCTCAATGTTTCATCATATTCCGGATGGTGTTCCTTATAGAAAAAATGGCATTCCAGATCCCACGAGCACAAAGTGTTAATGGAAGCTGACGCACTTTGATCCCCATATCTCACAGTGACCAAGGTTTCTCCTGGCTCTTCGGCTTGATAAGTCGTCTTTGCCTTACCTGATGAATCTGTCGACTGCTTCAAAGGATGCAGTTCCCCAGGCCCCTGAATACTGAATGTGACTATTTTTTCATCAAGCGCACAGTTTCCGCATAAAAGTTCAGCCTCCACATCTGTGGTTTCCCCTGATGAGAGCATAGACTTACCCGCGTTGATTTTAAGGGAAGTCACAGACAGCTCTTTCAAAAAGATTTAATTTCATAAACCTGTCCCTGGGGATTTCCGCACGGCGGACCAAAGAAATCGGCATCCGCAAAGTACTGGGAGCCAGCGAAGGTTCCATTTTGACTCTCATGACAAAGGACTTTCTGGTACTTATCGCTGCGGCTGCCTCAGTATCCTTTCCCATAACCTACTTCCTTTTGCAAAAATGGCTTCAAAACTTTGCCTACCGGATAGAGCTTAGCCTTTTGCCCTTTGTCATAGGAACGTTGATCACCACTTCTGTTATCATGGATTCGATTCTGTTTAAAATCATGAAAACGGCCCGCACCAATCCCGTCGAAGCACTACGTTACGAATAGGAAATCATTCCGTTGTTTCCCATTTGATTTTTTTTTGGTTATAAAGATACTATACCTATAACTATGAATATTTCCCCTTAAATTCATTTTTTTGTAGACCTTTCAGGACAAAGCAGCGTTCCATAGGGTGAATGATGAGCTAAAAGGACCGCAGATGAACGAACACATGAATATTGTTATGGCCAAAGATGGAAATCCTGACGCCTTTCGTCATCTGTATGAAGAGCATGGAGCGAGAATCTTTCGCATTGCCTATCGCCACACCGGATCCCAGTCAGACGCTGAAGATATCATGCAGGAAACTTTTATCAAAGCTTTCAAGAATATCCACACTTTCCGAGCCAATCCAAAGAACAGGTTTTCCTCCTGGCTCAACACCATCTGTATCAACCACACACTTGATCACTTAAGAAAACAGAGACTCAAAAACCGACATGGCCATGTCTCTCTCTCCGATGTACTGCAGGGCATTCAATCCCGGAACCATTCTCCTGAAGACAAAGCAGAAAGCAAACAAATTGGCCAGCACATCCACAAAGCTTTGTCATCCCTTCCCCCCAAACAGTATCTCATTTTTGAAATGCGGTACAGCCAGCACATGGACATCAAGAACATCGCTCAAACTCTGCGGTGCAGCCAGAGTAATGTCAAAACCCAGATTTCCCGGGCTCTTAAAAGGCTTCGAAAAACGCTGGAACCCATTTGGAGGAAACCATGAAATGCCAAAAAGCGAAAGACCTTATCACTATCGGTGTCTACGGCCGGCTGACAGCAGGCCAAAAGCAAGCGCTTGAGTCCCATCTCAAGGAGTGTCCTGAATGCATGCGTCTGTACGAGAAATCAGCTCCTCTCATGAATCTTCGTTTAAGGCGGAGAGAGATCCCCTCCCCGGATTTGGAAAAATCCTGGAGGGTTATCTCTAAAAAGACTATAGCTCGCCGCAGGTATTCCAAAATCATCCCGGCACAGAAATGGATTCTTGTCGCCTCCTCCCTCTTGATTGTTTTCATTCTGGGTTATTTCGCCGGAAAAGAAGTTCTAAAAACCGGACAAAAGGGCTTTTCTATGGAATCTATGACTCCCCTCTCGCTCACTTCTTATGCAGATCATCTGAAACCTGTTTTGGTTAATTTCATCAACCAAGACAAAAAAGAAACTCCGGAAAAAATCCAGCGCCTTGAAAAAGAAATCATCAGAGATATGCTTCTTCAAACCCGTCTTCTCAAGGAGCTTGCTTCACACAACGGGAATACAGAAAGACTGGAGCTCCTTCAGGATATGGAATTCATCTTGGTCTCCATGAGCAATCTGGGATCCGGAGACCAGGAAGTAGCCCGGCACTTGGCCCGCATGATCCAGGAAAAAAACGTTTCTCTCAGGTTGAAGCTCATCACAGAAAAACCATAAATCTGACATGGAGGATATTATGAAAAAATTCGGAAAACACATCATATGTGGATGGATTCTCATTTGGGGAATAACAATTGTTCAGGCTGCGGCTTTGAACAAATACAGTGATAGTGTTACAGAGAAAAGCATATCCAATGAAAGCATCTCCGCTCTTTACCAGGACAAGGGGACGGATCTTTTTTTCAAGGCGAAGGAACATGTCTTTAAAAGACAGTGGGACAAAGCCCTGACGCAATTTGAAAAGTACCTCAAAGATTTCCCAGAAGGCCGGTATCAAGATGAAGCCCTTTACTGGCTATCCCAGAGTTTGAACCAGCTGTCCAAGCAGACAGAAGGGGAGGAAAACATTCTCACCCTTAAAAAACAAGCTATCCAAAAAACAGACGAAATCCTTAGAAAATTCCCGGAGAGCCTCTGGCGGGATGACGCTCTGACCCTTCGACTTGAGATCGCCAGCCAGCTTGTATTGAGCGGAAAAGAAGAATACAAAACCTATATTGATGAAGCTGTCAAAACCCAGAAAAAGAACGAACAAGAAATCAAACTCCTGGCGCTTCATTCGTTAGCTGATATGGATCCTGATTATGTGCTCCCCATCTTCAGGCAGGTCCTTGAAACAGACCCTGATTCCGGAATCAGGAAACAGGTGGTATCCCTACTGGGCCGCTCTTTTCCTGATCAAGCCATGCCTTATTTGGAACAGGCCGCCCGTTCGGATAAAGATAAGAGTGTCCGCACAGAAGCAGAAGAGTGGATTGAGAAAGTACGGGCACGCCAGATCCCCGTTCTCTTGGATTACTCTATTTACGGCAGCCGTCTTCTTGATAAAGCCCGGTTCGCCGATTTCCCGGAACACAGTCCCAAAACCATTCCCATAAGCTCTTCTGGTCCCCTGGATCAAACTAATCTTATAGATGCTGTGAGGCAGGTTTATGATGACAAGGTCTCTCAATTTATCAGCTCAGCTAACGGCTCCCTCCCCGCTTACGGAATATCATGGGGTAGAGAGAACATCACCATCACCCACAGGGCGGGGGATTACCAGCTCTGGATCAAACCAGACAAACTCAAGATATCCGAAGCCCTCATCCGGGGAGAAGTTGAGTTCCGGAACCGGAAGACCAACAAAAAACATGATGTCTCCTTCCAGCTGATCCCGGGTGACAGTAAATTGATTGTCATGCGCAGCAGCGACAAGCTGTCCCTTCTTCTTCTCCAATTCATGCCCCTCGAACCAGAAAGCACACAGCCTGTGTCCCCACAGACTCTTACAGCTGATGTAAAGGAAATCAATGAAATTCTAAAAAAAGTCGGCCCTCAGGACATCGTTGCCCGATTTGAGAAAGAAGCGGATGATCACGGCAAACTGGATGCCTGTGCTGTTTTTACCTTAAAACCTCATGTTCAGGTCCATACAGCTCGAAAGTCTTTTTCCATTGAGGAGTTCCAGAAAAACCTTGTCAATTTCGAACAGGCGAAAGCTGTTCTTTCGGAAAAGGGAACTTTATCTCCCATATATATTCCCACAAATGGCTCCGACGAGGCATGGACCCTTTTGGGAGATATCATCTGGCTGAAGAACAGGGAATGTCTTATCGGATTCGGAGCACCCCTTGTCGATCCTGACAGAAAAGTCACAGCACAGGGTTTGATTTTAGTGCCTCTCCAAGAGCCGGCTTCCTATCAGATCCTGAAAGGCAAAATATTGGAAAAGGAGCAGCTTCTTCTTCCCGAAGACGAGAGACGCACCCGCCATTATTACCCAACGATCAGTTCCAATGTCCAAGGCTGGAAGATAAAAACAACCCTGCATTCCGGTCCTTCGCTGAGCTCCAAGGATAAATGGGACTTCAGCCTTTCTCAGGCGGAACGAAGCTATAAGGGCCGGGACTGGATTCTCATCGGCCGAATCCTGCTCGTTAGAGAAGAACGCCAATTCATAGCCCGTCAGGCAGCATTGATCAACTCTGACGGAGATATTGTTTATGGAGATGAGATCCAGATCCCCACTGACGACCCGACAAAATACAAGGTCATAAAGAAACAACCTTAAAATTTTCACCATCCTGTCCCGGCATCACGCCGGGACAGGTCATTTCCAGGAGGAAACCATGTTATCCAACATCATTAAAACTGTTTTGCGAAGTATAAAAAGACAAAAAATGTACGCATTCATCAATATATTTGGCCTTGCTGCTGGAATGGCCTGCTGCATCCTGATCCTGCTCTGGGCCCGGCATGAATTGAGCTTTGACCGGTTTCACCAAAATTATGAGGACATCTATCGTCTTGTCGCAGACTGGCCCAAATACAGTTGGGAAGGGATAGAGGGAACCCCTCAACCTTTGGGGAAAGCCGTAAAGGGACACATTCCTGAAGTTGCGGACACAGTCCGGATCAGCAACCACAGCCGCCAAGTCTTCCGCTATCAGGAAAAAGCCATCTATGAAAACAGGGGGCTTATCGCAGACCCTTCCCTGTTCGAAATTTTTTCTTTCCGTTTTTTAAAAGGAGCCCCTGAAACTGCTTTTTCTATGCCCTCTGATATCGTGATCACTGAAAATCTAGCTGTGAAATACTTCGGTGAGGCGGAACCCATGGGAAAAGTGATTGAGATCGAAGGAGAACCCGCTGTAGTCAAGGGAGTCATTGCTGATATCCCAAGGAACTCCACCCTGTGCTTTGATTATGTCAGCTCTTTTGCCTTCATCAAAGAACTGTCCAACTACGGAACCCATTGGGGTGCCTTCAATTTCAATACCTTTGTTCTCCTCCGTCCCAACGCAGATCCGGATGGTGTGGGGAAAAAGATAACCAGATTGGCCCGGGACAACCAATGCCCTCAGGTTCTTGATGGGGCTTCTTTCAGGCTTCAGCCTCTATCCCGGGTCCATTTGGATGCCAGGACTTACCAAAGAGAAACAGTACTGCTTGGTGACCGCAGGACCGTTTATCTTTTTTCTGCCATCGCTGTTTTCGTGCTTCTGATTGCCTGTATTAATTTTATAAACCTCTCCACAGCCCGCTCCACATTAAGGTTCAAAGAAGTCGGCCTGCGGAAGACTGTTGGGGCCACTCAAAGCCATCTCGTCTTCCGGTTCCTGGGAGAATCTTTTTTTATGACCGGCCTGGCTTTTTCTCTAAGCCTGGCTCTGTCCTTTCTCCTGCTCCCGTTTCTCAACCGCCTGAGCGGTAAACAATTGACTTTGAATCTGGCTCAAGCAGACCTTCTCATCGGCATGATCATTCTTTTTCTGGTTACCGGCCTTTTATCCGGAGGGTACCCGGCTGTTTTTCTCTCCAGGCTCAATCCTTCAATGACATTAAAAAGAAAGGGATCATCCAAAAGAGATGGATTGACCTTCAGAAGGATACTGGTTGTTTTTCAGTTCGCTCTGGCAGTAATCCTTCTTATCGGAACAGCCACCCTTGCCAAACAGCTCCACTTTATTACCCGCAGTGACCTTGGATTTAATAAAGAAAACATCATCCAACTGCCTGTAAAGGGAAAAATCGCATCTCAGTACAGTTCCTTTAAGAACGAACTGCTTCAGAATCCTAATGTCCTATCAGTTACGGCTGAACGCTACCCTTTCAGCAAAACGACCTCCCGAAGTTCAGGGAATTTCGACTGGGAAGGCCGGGAGGGTCGTGAAGACCTGGACATGATTTACTGCGGGGTTGATTATGATTTTTTCAAAACCCTGGACTTGGATCTAACGGAAGGCCGGGTCTTTTCCAGACAGCATACCTCAGATAAGGACCAGGCTGTAATTTTGAATCAAGCCGCAGTTAAGGCCATGGGAATCGATGAGCCAGTGGGAAAGTGGTTCTCCGTTTCAAGAGAGGATACCTTCACTATAATCGGTGTGGTCCGGGATGCTCACTTCCGGTCCCTCCATCATGCCGTCGAACCCCGCATCTTTTATATCACAGACATATCCACAGCCGGAGACAACGGATTGATCCTGGTCAAATTCCGAGGAGGCAATGTTGCTGATACGATAGCCAGTATCCGGAAGACATGGAAAAGATTTGATCCTGTCTCTCCTCTTGAATATCAATTTTTAGACGAGACTTACGCTGAATTCTACCGTGAAGAACAAAGGATGCTCGTGGTGTTCAATTCTTTCACAGGGTTGTCTGTTTTCATTTCCTGTCTGGGGCTTTTAGGACTGGCATCTTTTATGGCCGAACGCCGGACCAAAGAGATCGGCATCCGCAAGGTTTTTGGAGCCGGAGAGAGAAACATCGTTCTTAACATGACAAGAGATTTCCTGCGCTGGGTGATTCTGGCAAATGTCATCGCATGGCCTATAGGATACCTTGCATCTAAAGAAATTCTCAAATGGTTTGCTTTCCGCACAGCTCCTGGGATCGAAATATTTCTATCTATCGGTGCCTCGGCTCTTCTATTAGCAGGAGTAACGGTTGGCTGGCAGGCTCTAAAGGCTGCCCGCACCAATCCCGTCGAGGCGCTGCGCTATGAGTAGGGACATTTCTCTCTGCAAGAAAATATCTTTCCTGGCGGACTTTCTTTCTCAACTTGACATCCTTTGATGCCCTGATTTATTATCCGGGAGGAAAAAAAATGCGGGAAAATTTCAAGATCCAAAAGGACAAGGTGTTTGTCAAAGTTACAAACCAAAACAGGAGCAAGGATTGATGTTTTTCCTTCTGCAAGTAAACGACTGTTTACATATCAAGCCTCCACTCTAAAATCAATTCTATTACTCAACAGAGAACTTTAGTCATTTCTCCTTCCCGGCACATTTCTTGAATCACTGTCCCTGCCATGAGCAGGGTCTACCGCCCACGTCATCCGGAGCATACCGTATTTTACCGTGTCCTCTTCCATTATTTTGAGGCATTTCTTCTGGATTATGAAACCCGGTTTGAAAGACACTTTGGTCACCTACGTGCAATCATTCAGGAAGTGGTAGACAAGTACTTGGACTGCGGCAATCCAAAGTGTGGATTTGCGCGGATCAGATGTCCTGATTGCGGGGCGGAAAGACTTCTTATGTTTTCCTGCAAGACCAGAGGCTTCTGCCCCTCCTGTCACGCCAGGCGCCGGGAAGAATGGGGTGAATGGATGCGGGAGAAACTCATCCTGGACACCCCTCACAGACAGGTGGTCTTCACCATCCCCAAGATGCTGCGGATATTCTTCAAATTCAACCGTTCGCTTCTCTCTGAACTGTGTGTCTGCGGCAAAGAAGCACTTATAAAATACCTAAAGATAACCACAGAAAAAGATATCACTCCAGGCATCATTGCGGTGATCCAGTCATTCGGAAGCCGGATCAACTTCCATCCTCACCTCCACTTTCTGGTCACAGAGGGAGGGACAGATAAAAAAGGACAGTTCCACAGTGCCCCTCATTTTAACGATCCCCTGCTCTGTCGATTTTTCACACTTGAAGTCTTCTCTCTTCTCCTTGAAAAAAAGCTGATCAATAAAGATCTTGTCCAAAAGATTCTTCACTGGCGCCATACAGGATTCAACGTGCACAGCAAGGTCAGAACTGAACGCAAAGAAGAGACCGAGAGGGTGGGCAAATACATGATAAGGCCTATCCTTTCGCTTAAAAGATTGTCCCTGGATGATACCCAGGCGCAAGTCGTTTATGAATACGGAAAACACAGCTCTGAGAGAGAGTCTATGGATTATCTGGAGTTTATTGCCCGGGTGACCTCTCACATCCCGGATAAAGGACAGGTTATGGTCCGCTACTACGGCCTCTATGCCAATGCCCACAGGGGAAAGATGAGAAAAGAAGAAGCCGACCCTTTGTGTCCCCTTATTATTGAAGATGAAGACCCCTTTATACCCTCTAAAGGATGGGCTGAGATGATAAAGAAGGTCTATGAGATCGACCCCTTTATCTGTCCCAAATGCGGGGGAACCATGCGCATTGTTTCCTTTATTGAAGATCATAAAGTCATAGACAAGATCATCAAACACCTTAATCTGACTTTTAAGGCCATCCGTCCCCCGCCCTCTCAAGCTCAGCTCTCTATGGCGGCTGAGGAACAATCAGAATATATTTGATATTCGAATCCCCTTGTTCAGGGACAAGGGAGATCTCTGTTCTTTGCGTGGCATTATTAGACTGATTTTCTGATGTTTTCTCTTTTTTGTGGGTTGCTTGTTGGCTTGTGCTTTATTTTACATGTATTGTGGGTAATGAAGTCGCTTAGAAGATGGGAATTTGATGGAATTGAGGGAAAATCATCATCAACAGAAAAACTAAATTCCTATCCTTACTCATCGCTTTGAGCTGTCCACGCGTCAAAGGTCCAGCCATAATCGGTTGGTTCATTACACCTGCCACATTGGCTGCAACTTGCACACACAACATATCATGCAATTTCTTCACTATAGTACTGAGAGCATATCGTTTGACTTCTTCATCTTCATCCTTGAGAGCAACGATGAATTCTTCAGCACTGTAATGGGCACTCAATTTTTCGATTTTTTTCGACATATTGTTTTCCATTGTCTGACTCCTTTTTGAGTTCCGTAGAAGATTTTATCACCCCGCAGGGAGGATAAATTCTATCCATAATACTGCCTTCCTCTATGAATGGAAAGCTGCTTTTTTGATTTGAACAGATTTAAGATAGCTCCAATAAGAAAAGTGAATAGCGAGAACAGCCGACCTCCTGAAAATCAAAAAGTATCGATTTTCAGGTATTAATTCAAGTACGGATGTAATTTATACCTCCAACGGACTATGAAACCCAAGGATTATACGCTTCGGGTAAGATACCCGAAGCGATAACCAATTTGAGGCTGATTTTCTTAAGAGGACTATTCACTATCGCTAAGTTTCGCCTTTATGCGCTTTATAGCATATTCCGCATCTCGTCGAACATTCTCATCTTCATCTTCCAATACCTTAGTGAGTTGTTCTACGGTTTTTCTGTCTCCTATCTCTTCAAGGACAGCTACTGCAGCGAATCGCACATCTTCATCTCCATCTTTCAAAGCTTCTATGAGCGTTTCCATGTCAGGAATGGGTATACCGAGGGATTTACGAATATCATTCCAAGTTGTAAATCGGAAGGGAAGGCCCCACTGCGGTTCCAATCCCAGCATCCTGCGAACCAGCTCATCCGAAATACCGCTCCGCAACCCACGAACAGGTTTCCCATCAATTCTGCCTGGCATATATTCCCAATATGGGTGTATCGCTAGATGTTCTCTATACTCTCCATTAGCCTCTTTAGATTTCTTCTGGAACTGATAAATCCTGCCAAGTTTTGCATGAGATTCCGTAGCTGGATTTACTTCTATACACTCCTTCAATAGACTAATAACTTCATCAATTACACCATTCTTTTCTAAAGCCAACCCATAGCAAATGGCTTCAAATAGCTTTCGGGCCTCACTCAAGCCCGGTTCTAAATCAATGGCTTTCTGAACTTCTTCGCGAGCCTGTTTGTATCGTCCCTTCTGAGAGGCTTTGTCCGCTTGCTGATAGTGAAATCTGGCCTGGTCTGCAGGTGCCTTATCGTTATCCTTTTTCGACTTGTTAAAAAAACCCATTTTATACCTCCTAAAAACTTAAAACGTTTTGACATATAACCAGCACCTCAGAATAGGAATGAAACATAGGAATTTCGTTTTTCTGTTGTTGTTGATTTTCACTCCATTTCATCAAATATCCGCCCTCAGAATAACTTCAGCACCTATCATACGTATAAAATAAAGGACAAGTCAACAAGAAACCCCCAAAAAAGAGAGAATATCAGAAAATTAGCGTAATGGAGGCTCAGAGAGAATAGAGATCTCCCTTGTCCCTGAACAAGGGGATTCGAATATCAAATATATTCTGATTGTTCCTCAGCCGCCATAGAGAGCTGAGCTTGAGGAGGCGGGGGCCGGATGGCCTTAAAAGTCAGATTAAGGTGTTTTATGATCTTGTCTATGACTTTATGATCTTCAATAAAGGAAACAATGCGCATGGTTCCCCCGCATTTGGGACAGATAAGGGGGTCGATCTCATAGACCTTCTTTATCATCTCAGCCCATCCTTTAGAGGGTATAAAGGGGTCTTCATCTTCAATAATAAGGGGACACAAAGGGTCGGCTTCTTCTTTTCTCATCTTTCCCCTATGGGCATTGGCATAGAGGCCGTAATAGCGGACCATAACCTGTCCTTTATCCGGAATATGTGAGGTCACCCGGGCTATAAACTCCAGATAATCCATAGACTCTGTCTCAGAGCTGTGCTTCCCGTATCGATAAACGATTTGCCCCTCTGTCTTGTCCAGGGATAATCTTTTTAAAGAGAGGATAGGTCTAATCATGTATTTGCCCACCCGTTCGGCGTCTTCTTTATTCTCAGTTCTGACCTTGCTGTGCACATTGAATCCCGTATGACGCCACTGCAATATCTTTTGGACAAGGTCTTTATTGATCAACTGTTTTTCAAGGAGAAGCGAGAAGACCTCAAGTGTGAAAAACCGACAGAGCAGGGGATCATTGAATTGAAAGACCTTATGGAACTGTCCTTTTTTATCTGTCCCTCCCTCTGTGACCAGAAAGTGGAGGTGAGGATGGAAGTTTATCCGGCTTCCGAATGACTGGATCACCGCAATGATGCCTGGAGTGATATCTTTTTCTGTGATAACTATCTTCTTCCTTTTGTTTCCTGCTAGACCATTTGTCAAATATTCCCATCTTATTTCCTCCTTATTAAATTTGAAAACTTTATTGCGTTTTAAACAATTTTATTGTGCCCAATTGTGTAAAACGCCAAAGCTCATCTGCCTCTATGGAGCGTCAGCGAAATAGAGGTCAGGTGTATTGACGCGTTAGGCAAATTACTATTTGATGTAGATACTCAAATTATAAACCAGACCCGATTCTGGAATTTACTCTTTCCACGTGACGACATATAACTATTTCCAAAGTTGCCACCACTTCTTAGGTCTGTCACCCTCTGTTATCTTTGCAACATCAGTCTTACGGTTCATACATTGTGAACATGCTATCCACCGCCATTGGCCAGAAGGATCTAGCATAGACGCTGCGCCCAAGTGCCGAAGGGTACTTCTTGCTTCCAATTTTTCAAGCGCCTTCTTGTTGAGCATAACTACCTGCTCGCTAGAGCTTAGACTTTTCCCACAGAAGTCACATTTTTTCTGAGCCTCCTGCTTTTTGCCTATATCACTTTTTTGCTTAGCTCCCTGCTTTTTGCCTATATCACTTTTTTGCTTAGTTCCCTGCTTTTTGCCTATATCACTGCTTGTAGACGATTGTGCTAAAAGTAGCTGAACACCCGCTTTTTTGTTTTTCCACCAGAGTTCAGCAATATCCCGAGCTTCCTGTCGCGCTAAGGCTGCCGTTAGTCCTCTGCGCTTCGCTCGCAAGGCTACGCTGAAATCATGCACTAGCCTTTGTTCGCGCTTCATAGTCTCTGTATCAAATGACATAGATGACATGGCTACCTCAATGGCCTCAAGGTTGGCATTATTCCAAACCTCCTCTGTAAACAATTCGTTCGCGCATTCCTCGCAGATGACCATCAATCCCATTACCATACCTCGAACCATACCACCTTCACTGTAAACACAATATCCATCACCATTATCTAATTCTTTTATACCGCAGCGATCACACCATCCCATCTTTAAACCTCCTTTACTACTTAATATACTACAACATAGCAATATAGCACTTATTGAAATTTTGTTAAACTATTTGATTACTAGTAAATTATAAAATTATTGATTTGTAAAAACACTGCAATAACAAATATTTTTTACTTTTATCTGTATCTCTTAAGTTATTAAATAAAATTAATACAAAAAAACCAAAAGTCAATTAATAATATAACCATTTACTCCATCAGCAGAGAACGCAACTGGGCATAATCGAGTAGGCGGCTGACGGTCGGGTGACCGCCAGTGCCTAACAGCCGGTCATGCTCAATAGCCGCCTGGTATAAGCTGCAAGCATTTGTCACAAAATTAAAAATTGTTAAAGATAGGAATTTTGTTTTTCTGTTGGTAATGATTTTCCCTCCATTTCATCAAATTTCCCCCTCTAAGCGACTTCATCAAATATAATACACACAAAGAACACTTTCTGTCAATAAAGAATCCGAATATAAGAAGGGACATTAAGAACCTATTTACTCTATATGTTTTAAAATATATCGCATATTTGAGAGGAGGTTATCTAGATTTTCAAGATGAATGGGGGGTAATGAGTCCCCGATTGTGATAATGATTATCGGTTATCAGCCAATCCGGACTCAATATATTCCGGCTGATCCTAATCGAATCAACTTAAAATATATACAGCCTCCTTTCTCTCATGTCACAAATATGTCACAGATTTTGCTTAATCTCGCTTAATTTGGCTTAATGGTGCTTAAAGGAAAATCTTGGTTTTCTCGGGGAAAACCGGGAATTTCTCTGGTACTTAAAATCATAGGGAACCGGACTTCGAATCCTTACAAGATTTATCTGAAATGCCGAAAAGATGAGTAAAAATTTCCCCTGTTACCCCATATAAAACGGGTATTTTAGCCCTTCTTTTTTAAGTTTATCTTTATAGCGATTTATAGCAATTTATAACATAAAATAGCTTCAATGTCGTCACTAATCCCGTCACTATTTTTTTGCGAATTAGGATGGATTCTATTTTTTATTTTGAATTTTTATTGACTTCATATTTTTGTTCTTTGTAGTATTGTTAGTATAATAGCTTAGAGGGTTGAAATTTAATAAAAATATTAGATTTATTCCTTTTAAAGGATAGATATTTGTTTATAAAAAAAGATCCGATCTAAGGAGGATAGTTATGCCCATAGGAATTATTAAATGCCCTGAGTGTGGTGCTGAGTTTGAGCTATCACAAGCAGTATCGCATGACATAAAAATGGAGGTTGCAAAAAAATACCAGAAGCAAATTAAAGATCTTGAAGAAAAAAATCTCAAAGAAGCTAAAGCTAAGGAAGAGGGTTTTCAGAGGCAACTTAAAGAAGAGGAAGCAAAGTTTGAAAGAAAAGAGAAAGAGATGTCTGCACAAATTGAGCTTGTTCATAAAAAAGCTGAAGAAAATGCAAAGAAAAAAGCCGAAGAAGAAATTAAGCTGGAATTGGAAGATCTCAAGTCACAGATAAAAGAAAAAGATGAGAAAATTATTGAGGGACAGAAACAAGAACTTGAATTGCGCAAAAAGCAAAGAAAATTAGAGGATAAAGAAAAGTCTTTAGAAATAGAAGTAGCTAGAAAAATAAGCGAAGAGAAAATAAAAATTGAAGAGAAAGTCCTTAAAAATTACGAAGAGCAACACCGTCTCAAAGATGCGGAAAAAGACAAACAACTCGAAGATATGCGCAAACAAATAAATGAACTCAAACGTAAAGCAGAGCAAGGATCGCAAAAAATACAAGGTGAAGTGCTTGAGCTTGAAATAGAGGATGTGCTAAAGGAAGAATTTCCATTTGATGAAATCGAGCCTGTTTCTTCTGGTATTAGAGGTGCGGACGTAATACAAACAGTGAAGACACAATCAGGTAAAATATGTGGTAAGATATTGTGGGAAACTAAGCGTACAAAGACATGGAGTGACAAGTGGTTACAGAAAATGAAGGATGACCAACGAGATGCTAAAGCTGATATTGCAGTGATAGTATCCGAAGTTCTTCCAAAGGGTCTAACACATTTTCGGCAAATTGATGGAGTATGGGTAGCTTCTATATCCTCTTCAAACAGTCTTGCATTAGCTCTAAGAGTAGTGTTAACACAGGTAGCGAGGGAGAAAAGATTACAAGAAGGAAAAACTGAGAAAAAGGAATTGGTTTTTAATTATCTAACAGGTACAGAATTTAGGAATCGTGTAGAAGCAATAGTAGAATCTTTTGTTGGTATGAAAGAAGATTTAGATAGAGAAAAGCGTGCATTAAATAAAATATGGGATAAAAGGGAAAAGCAAATAGAGCGAGTTATTGCCAATATAGGCGGTATGCAGGGGGATATTGAAGGCTTAGCAGGAATGTCTTTGCCGAAGATAGAAAGATTAGAGTTGCCTGAGGCAGAGGAACAAAAAGAAAATGAAAATTAATTAAGATATAAATTAAGATTATGTATGTCTTCGAATGATTCAGACACTATAACTTTTCTTTGACAGTTAGGAAAGCATCCCACGCATAACTTCTTTATTTACAATACATTTTTTTGACTGACTCCGGAACCGTAGTGCCATAGATATGGCATTAAATGCTTGACACACCAGAGGAA
>Ga0315533_1002003_pt1 | contig 14648 bp, 10 predicted proteins | sample SalMarSW160130MG_FD_203081 | JGI IMG/M metagenome (GOLD analysis project Ga0315533, IMG submission 203081) | Salt marsh sediment microbial communities from the Plum Island Ecosystem LTER, Massachusetts, United States - Salt Marsh Sediment SW1601-30 ...
CGGTATTTGAATAGAGAACAGGACTGCTCGAAGCTGGATTATCGAGCAAAATATCTGTACCATCGTTGTACCACACAATACTGTTACTAATTACAATATCACTGTTGACCGCGTAAATTCCACCTACTGAAGCTCCTGACAACCTATTGTTGGCAACTGTGCAGTTCGTTATGCGCACATATTCCATTGTGCTGTCCTGCTGGGCGTTGGCCAGCGGACCGATGAAGAGACCGCTGCCGGTATCGGCGGTATTGTTTGATATAATACAGCCCTCCAGGATAAGCTGTGAAGAAGAGCCTCCACAGAATATCCCACCGCCTCTGAAGTCTTCCGTCTCTGCCACAGGACGATTATAAGATATGTCACAATTTGACAGTTGTGCTTTACTCTGCCAACAATATACTCCCGCCCCGTGACCTAAGCCGACGTTATTTTGGATAGTACAGCCGATGATTGTGGTATCGGAGCCTCCGATCAAACCGATGCCGGCCCCATTTCCGAATTCTGCCCTCACTCTGGTGGAATCGGCATAACAGTCCTCAATTGTACAATCAAGGATTGTTGGTTCACCACCGGCAGAACCGATGCCGCCTCCCAGGACTGCTGTGCACTGTTTGATTACACAGCCAACAATGGTTGGGCTGCTGGATTCGCAATATATGCCCCCGCCGACCTCGGAACCCGTCACGTGAGCATTTGTGATTGTAAAGCCTCGCAGAACGGAGCTTGGCCCTTCTGCTCGGTGGAAATAAAAGCCCCTGTGTCCCCCGCCCTCACAGTCGATGATTGTTTGTTCCGGTCCAGCCGAGCTGCGTACGGTGACAGCCTTTCCCTGGAAGTCAATGTCTCTGTTCCCAGCACCTCTATAGGCACCAGGAGCAACCTCTATGATGTCACCATTGGAAGCAGAATTAATTGCCCCCTGTATATTGGAAAATCCCGACGGCACACGAATCGTGGCAGAGGATGAATACAGACGCACATTGAGATTGTCAATCAACACCTCAGTCCCGTAGAAAATGACATAACAGGTACCCCTGACTGATTCGAGCGGAATATTGTAGCTTCCCTGTCCAAGCTCTCTCGGAGCCGACCACGTAATACCATCGCCCGAAAGCGAGTACCGCAAATAGCCCGATAGAGACGGAAAGGACTCTGCGCTGTATGTAAAACGCACGTCAACTTGAAGGTACCCGTTGACTGCCATGCTGGGCTGTGCCGGGTTGAGCGGAAAACAATAAGCCAAACGGGCCGGTTGGCCGTGATAGTCTCCAAACCCTAACTCGCGCTGGCCGCTGGTGAGGGTATCCATATAGTACAGATATGGCTCAGGCGGAGGAAAAGCTCCCTGAGGCCAAATAATTGAGTGAAGGTAGCCGTCCCCCTCGGCCTTGTTATCGCTGAAATCGTCTTGGTATTCATAGCTCCAATCACCCAGCACACAAGACGGAGACAGACATACTGCCGCGACCATTAAAATAGAAGTAGTAATCCATAGTCTATACGTTACGTGCAATCTCATGTATGTTACCTCTGTGTTGGATTTGAGGTATTGAGGGATGGTAAACCCCCCGTAAAACGTGGGACTAAATATTCAGCCCCACGTTCCACATGGGATTTCCTACTCAAGTGAACCCTCGACCAACTGAACAAGCCACAAAGGACCCTGACTTCTTTTCGGAAATCCTCCTGTAGCGTACCGCCTCGTGCCGGCTGGATTTACAAACTCCTCTCCGGCTCCGTCAACAGACTGAAGATATGAGAACTTCAGGTATCCAATATCGCCCTTATCTGTAGAGAAAGCGATTTCGTCAATAACATCCGTTTCCATATCGATCTTATAAGTTATTTTGTCACCTTCTTTACCGAGCAGCTCTACCTCAGCGAATTTGCTGTCCGGGATGTACTTTGTCTCAAACCAAATACCCTGCTCGGCCGCATCACGGCGTATCGTATCGATTGTATGCAGTCCCATCCATGGCCGAGCCAGACCCTTGAAAAAACTGCCACCTTTGTATGTCTCAAACCTGTCTTGCTCCATCCGGTGCAGATAAGCTTCTTTGAATATATCGATTATCTCCAGAGATCCTACCTGTAGTTTAAGCCATGGGCTGTATTTTCTGCTTGTAAGATATACGAATGGAATCCGTCCCATTCCCGTAACCTCCCGGCCGTTTAACTGCCCCGTAACTCGAAAGTAAGTCCAGCCGCGTTTGTGCATAGCATCGCGGTTATCAATAATCTTAGTCGTGGCCGGCCAGTCACTCTGGAAGTAGTCCTCATCCAAAACGTTGTAATGGCGGATAAGCCACGGCTGGCTGATTCTTGTTAAGTTAGGGACTGCGTTATCGCCGCGTGCAGCGATAACTAATAGTCCTCTACCCGGAGCCGATACATGCTTCATGGTATTTTCGCTGCCCTCGACCTGACATAGAAAGTCAATCAATTTAGGACTGTCCGTGGGCATTTTCAGCACGCTAAGGTCACCTGCCCATGATCGGTAGTTGTTAATATAGACGGTATCGTCATGATAATAGTAGTTTGCGCGGTCGTTCTGCAATACCTGTGAATACGGCTTGGCACCAGCCGCATCCGATTTTGCACGGAGCATCATCGGCTCATCCGGACCTTGTGGAAAATAATACCAATATTCTTCGGCACTATCACTCTTGTCGATCAGGCTCGTCGAAATCTGCCCGAACTGACCGGTAGATGGTGGTTGACGCTCAACCAATGATTTTGTAACTATAGTGCCAGTGGTCAACACCCCTGCTGCGGTTAAAGATACAATCGCCGTTTTTGTAGTCGCCAGTCCCGCGATTCCCGCTAACAAGCCGACCTTTGTTGCAGCAGCGGTGACTGTAACCTTTGCAGCGGCGGCCTCACTTGGAGCCGTCATCTTTCCGAATAATATAAGAGCAGCCAACAAAGAGCCCTTCCCGAAGCCATTACGCGAAAGCTCCTTTTGCAGAGCCTTCTTCGCACGCATAAAAAGCATACGCGTGCTAAACTCGCTACAACCCATAGATTCGGCAATCTCCGCATATTTCATCTCATCGTAACATCGCATAACCAGGACGGCCTTGTGCCTCGTCTTAAGCTTCTGCATTGCCGATGAGACGATCTGTTTCAATTCTTTACTTACAAGTCTCTCCAGTCCATCTTGCCGGTCTTTAAGATCGCCCTTATGTTTTATGCTGGAGATCGCCATTTTTCGTTGCGTCCGCTCTGTTCTGTGATGATGCCGCAGCTTGTTAATGGCTATACCGTAGAGCCACGGCCAAAACCTGTCGTTTTTTTTCAGCTTACCTAATACCTTTACATTGCACATTTCTAACAAGCTCTCCTGCACGATTTCTTGTGCCACATCTTCCCTCTGCGTTAGACGATAAACATACGTCCGCAGGCGAACTCTTGCCTGCTGAGCCAACTGAGCTAAGGACTGCTCATCGCCGAGTTTCGCCCTTCTGACCAGGTCAAAGACCGGATCAGCTAACCTCTCCGAAGCCCTGATAGAACTGAAACCAGCCATTTTAGGTTCGATCCCTTCGACTCCGCTCAGGACAGGCTGACACAATTGTTGATTCATACACTACCTTTTTCATGTTACTAACGCATACAATTTGACTATACTTAAGTGCCATTATTGACGGTAAATGTAACGTTTTTTTTCGCCGCAACAAAGGAAAAACCCTAAATTAGGTCCTTCGTTAATCGGTTGCGCTACTCGTTTTGTCTATCGTCTTTCGGTTACGTCTACCGAAGGCATAAGTTAAACGACGCTTTACGCTTAACGCAACCGATACGAGCTGCGCAACCGCAACCGTACAACGATACTGGGGCAGACCACCTGCCCAAAGTATCCTGTGGTAAACTCGTTAGCCAATACGGAGGCCGGTACGGCGGGCAGGTTTTATAAATTATATCATTTTTCTGACCCAAATCAAGAAGAACAAGCTGCGTCTGTGCCGGTCGGTGTTATAGTCCGTGTCAGTCAGTGTTTTTCAACCAAATAAGCAGGTAGTTTCGCATAAAAAACGAAATTTTTAAAAAATTTTTTACTCCTTTGCTACCAGGCTCTTACGCTTCCGGCTCTGTTTTTTAATACCTCAATTTTCACATCAAATAAGCAGGTTCGTCCCATTTATGGGGGGTATTACAGAGGACGGAAGACAGACGATGTTTAGAGGATGAATATACAAGGAAGGTTAAATCATCTTTGAAACAATTAAATTTACCTAAATTACCAAATTTTGATTGATATATCAGTAAATATGCTCAAGAGGTTCAAGAGTATCATTAAAAAATGTTGATACCCTTGATACCCTTCAAGAAGTTTATATAATAATATTATATAAGTTATTATAATATAATAATTTATATTAAATTAATATTTTATATCATGGTAAGCTAGTCTTGGCGAAGCGCCAAGCCGTAGCCAGATAGGTATAAGAGAGTCAAGGGTATCAAGAGTATCAATAATAAGTGTTGAGTTCCTTGATCTTCTTGAAATTCAGGAGCGGATAAATCGTGTCCAATTCAATGCATAACTACAGTCTAACCAGATTCAAGGCTTTCCCGAAAAAAAGCCAAATTTGTCAGTTATCATTTTCTTACCACGGTCTATCGCGATTGTCTACATCAATGACTTCTATATCTGGGAGCTGATTTTCCTTTCCCAAGATTCTTTGACGAGCACTTCTGAAACGCTTTGCGACTTTTATAGAAGCTTTTTCACCAAACTCAAGGCTTTTCTCAATTGACATGTGAACTGCAATCCATAGTAATTCCATTTCCCGGCCGGATAATCCCTTCAGGTTACTAAAGACCTTAAGTAAATCATTACTTATTTCTGATATAGATTCTTTTCCTTGCTTATATCCAAAGATTATTGCGATGAATATGGCTAACCATGCAGGATCAGTAAGAATCTCAAAGAAAGGTGGCGAGGCAATCTGAAAACGTAGAAGGTGGACCTCCCGTCGTTTCCTAAATACGAATTTTGGCCAATACTCAGGCCATACCCGATGCATTTCGCGTTCTACTAGCTCCAGAGATGAAACGATCTCTTTAATTTCGCTAAATGTTGTTATATCACGTGGTAATCTAACGCGTACTACAACGGGTACGGGATTACCTTCTACGAAAAGATTTGTTCCCATTCGTATATCTCCCTTTTGCTAAAATAATCTACAACACGCTTCAGCCCGCGTTCTAAACACCAGACTGATTAAAAATTTATACGCCTTTGGTAGCTACGATATCGTGTATCCTCTTATTTTCCGATATTTCTTCTCCAAGAGTTTCTTAATACTATTCTTGGGCTTCTTTGGTCTACCCTTCTCGCAATACGTCGTAACGCCCTTCTTAATTAGGAGAGCTGAGGCTGGTATAGCAATGGCGAGAGGAACGCTCAGTGTGGAAATTAAGGCCGTGAGAATCCCTGTGATAAGGTTGCGAATGTCTCCACCGATAAGCTCTTTCACCCAGTTATTCGGTTCCTTTTCCTTTCCGTCACAAATCAGGTGATATAGATCAAACTGCAGTGCTTCCCATAGCTCTTGTCCTATTTCGTTGTAAGGCGCTGAGAATTCGATACCAGGGGGAACATTAAGGTAGACTAGTGCCTCGCCAAGCTCAAAGATCAGTTCACCTTCGGACTTCTCAACTGACCGAAGCGCTTCGCCTATGTCTTCTTCTTGGAGTTTCTTTTCTGTCAAAATGGTTTATCCTTTTCTACAGACAATATAATATCTTTGTAAGAGTTATCCACACCACTTCCGGCTTCGCCATAAGTTGAAAAGCTCGCTTTGTTGTTGCTCGTAATTATACCGACCAGCCAGTAGGAAGGCAAAAAGGAAAAAAATCGTCTGCTATTCCAATTTTGATAGCCAGATAACCTGATGCCCTGCTTACTGTTGCCCTGGCACCCTGATACTTTAAGCTCATTGTTGCGACTCATCGCATCTATAGCAGCCAAACTCTATAAGTATATGCGTATATACTTATAGACTTTATACTATAAGGCATCTACCGTTAGGCATCCCTTACGGGACTGTGGATTCTGGCTTTTCATTTTTCTCTGTTTATGGATAAAGGCTGGTTCGTGCTACGCTCCTTAGGTGGCTACGCATATTAAAACCCGCTTTGTTGTTGCTCGCGTCCCGTAAGGGATCCACAAACGGAATTATACCGCCCTGCTTCGTCAGGCAAAAAGAAAAACAAGCGTCTGTCGTTAATCGGTTACGCAACTCGTCACGGTTACGTTTTACGTATGACGTTTAACGAAACGAGCAGCGCAATGGCGTAAGCCATCCCCAAGCGGACCGCAACCGTATAACGTATAATGAAACCAGCAGCGCAGCCGTCATTTTTAATTGACAAGAACATAGGCCAAACGTATTATACCGGCATACGTTATTAAAGTAGAAATGCCTAAAGTGAGCTAAAGTGAACTAAAGTGAGCTAAAGTTAATTTGTAATTTTAGGCACTTTAAACTTTAGGCACTTTAAACTTAGACTTTTACATTTTTATCAGGTTAAAATACTCATGCCAGGAAAAAAATTCACACATCTTCATCTGCACAGCCAATATTCGCTGCTTGATGGCGCGATAGTCTTTGATGAGCTGTTGAAACGCTGCAAAAAGCTCGGCATGGACTCTGTTGCCGTCACGGATCACGGCAATCTGTTCGGTGCCATAGAATTCTATACAAAAGCGCAGGCAGCCCATATTAAGCCGATTATTGGTATCGAGGCATATATTGCACCGGCCAGCAGGTTCGATAGGACAAAGACGACCATAGCTGATGCAGCGTATCACCTGATACTATTAGCAGAGAACAATGTCGGCTATCAAAATTTATTAAAGCTGGCAAGCGTTGGTTTCACCGAGGGATTTTACTACCGCCCGCGGATAGACAAAGAAATCTTAGCGGAATTGAACGAAGGCCTTATATGTACCTCGGCGTGTTTGAAAGGCCAGGTTGCAGCGCAGCTTGCCAGAGGCGATGAAAAGGCGGCAGCTGCCGCTGCGGAAAGCTTTCTGAAGATATTTGGTCCTGAGCGATTCTTTATCGAAATTCAAATCCACCAAGATGATGATGCCAATGTCCGGCAGGGATTAATCGACCTTGCTCAGAAAATGGGCCTGGGTCTGGTCGCAACCAACGATGTGCACTTTCTACAACAAGATGACCACGAAGCACACAACTGCCTCTGTGCTATCAGCACCGGTAAAAGAGCTGATGCACCAGACAGGATGATTTATCCGCCGGACGTTTACTTGAAGAGTCAACAAGAAATGCGGCAGCTCTTCGCTGACAATAGCGAGTCCTGCGATAATACTATAGCAATCGCCGATAGGTGTAATGTAGAGCTTGACTTGAAACAGCGCCATGCACCGCGATTTGAACCTCCGGACAGCACTCCGGCCGAAGAGTTCCTTACTAAGTTGTGCTATGAAGGAGCACAACAACGTTACGGTAAAATCAATGATGAAATAAAAGAGAGACTCGATAGGGAATTGCACGTAATCGAGTCAAAAGGATTCGCCAGCTATTTTCTTATCGTCTGGGACTTTTGCAGATATGCGCGCGAGAACAACATTCCCATAGGTGCCAGGGGAAGCGCCGTAGGGACACTTGCTGGATACTGCCTGGGTTTGTGTGATGTTGACCCCATAAGATACAATCTGCTTTTTGAGCGATTCATGGATCCGCAGCGCAATGAAATGCCTGACATCGATATCGATATCTGTCAGGCTCATCGAGCAAGTATCATCGACTATGTTCGCCAAAAATACGGCCACGTCGCGCAAATCATAACCTTTGGAACGATGAAGGCCCGCGCGGTTATCCGTGACATTTGCAGGGTGCTCGGAGTGCCGTTGTCTGAAGCTGATAGATTGGCAAAGCTGGTTCCCTTCTCGCTTAATATGACACTGGATAAGGCGTTAAAGACCGAGCCGCAGTTAAAAGAAGCTTACGAGCAAAATGAGCAGACTAGAAAAGTAATTGATATATGTAAAAAGCTCGAAGGTCTTGCTCGTCATGCGTCGGTCCACGCCGCTGGCGTCGTCATTGCCGATGAGCCACTCACAAATTTCGTGCCGCTATATAAAGCATCCGGCTCCGATGACATAATAACTCAGTATGAAGGCCCGATCGTCGAGAAGGTGGGCCTATTGAAGATGGACTTCTTGGGTTTGAAAACCCTCAGCGTATTAGAACGAGCCTGTCAGTTGGTCAAAGATATTCACAGTGTGGACATCGACCTGGAAAAACTCGATCTTACCGACCATAAAGTGTTTCAGCTATTCTCAGCAGGCAAGACAAAAGGCGTTTTCCAGTTTGAGTCTGATGGTATGCAGAGCATGTTAGTGAAAATGAAGCCGGACAGGCTCGAAGACCTCATAGCTGCCAATGCCCTTTATCGCCCGGGGCCTATGATACTAATCCCGGATTATATCGACCGTAAACACGGTGCAAAATGGCAACTGCCGCACCCTATTACGGCTGAAATACTCAATGAAACCTACGGCATTATGGTCTATCAGGAGCAGGTGATGCAAATCTGCAACCGACTCGGCGACATACCGCTGCGCGAGGCCTATGGTCTGATTAAAGCAATAAGTAAAAAGAAAGCCAAAATTATAGCTAAGGAAAGGGAAAGATTCACAACAGGCTGTGTCGATAAGGGACTAACCAGCCAGCAGGCTCAGCAGATTTTTGAGCTTATTGAACGTTTCGCCGGCTATGGTTTTAATAAAAGTCACTCGACCCGCTATGCCTTCATTGCCTATCAGACTGCCTACATGAAGACCCGCTGGCCGGTCGAATTTATGGCTGCGCTTTTAACATACGAAATGGGCAACACAGATAAAGTCGTTGCCTATATCAATGAATGTAATGAGATGGGCATTACTGTTTCAGCACCGGATATAAATGAAAGTGGTGTCGATTTTACGCCTGTTTATAAACACGGCGATAAAAAGGGAGTCATACGTTTCGGTCTTGCTGCGGTCAAGGGCGTCGGCGAAAAGGCGGTCGAACAAATAATTGTGGCCCGTGATAAGGTTGGCAGATTTGAGAGTCTTTTCCATTTCTGTGAGAATGTAGATTTGAGAGCAGCTAATAAGCAGACCATAGAATCACTTATAAAAGCAGGTGCTTTTGACAAACTCGGTGGCAACCGTCATCAAATGATGGACGGCATGGAAAAAGCTATGGAGATCGGTTCGAGCCTGCAGGCGGACAGAAACACCGGCCAGATGAGTTTCTTTGGACAGGTAACAAGAGAAACCGACTATTCGCAAGACCATAAACAACTGCCCAGCGTCGCACCATGGCCCGAGCAGCAAATGTTGGCTTATGAAAAGGAGGTACTCGGCTTCTATGTCACCAGCAATCCGCTCAGCCACCATGCTGAGGTAATAAGTCTTTATTCGACTCACAACAGCTCACAATTGGTTGAGGCTGATGAAGGCAAGGTTGTTATAATCGGCGGAATGATAGCCAAGATACGATACAACGTGACCAAGACTGGTAGAAACGCCGGGGCAAAAATGGCGGTCTTCATACTCGAAGACCTGCAGGGACAGGTCGATGTTGTGATGTTTCCCGATATTTTGAATAGATTCAGCGGGGTGCTGGTTCAGGATGCTGTCGTTTTTGTAAAGGGTAAGCTCGATTGGCGAAGAGAAAAGGCCAATATTTTGGCTCTTGAGCTGATAGCGCTGGACGAGGTGAGAAAGAAGTTAGCTGCTATGGTAAGAATTCGACTGGATGCATCAGATGTCACTGAGGAAAAGGTGACTGCGATACGTAGTATATGCCAGCATCACAAAGGCAAAAGTCCGGTTTATGTCGCTGTGAAAACCGACAAAGGCAGGGTCTATGCAGCAGCCGACAAGGAATTGAGTGTCAATCCTGATTTGGACTTTTGCCGAAAGATGCGACAAATCGTCGGCGAAGAAAACTTCCGATTGACAAGATAATATGACCGAAATAAAAGAAACATTAGCAATCCTGAAAGCCCGCTGGCCGGAAGTGATCGTTATTGTCGGTCTTTCTTTTTTAGCGCGGTTCTTACCTGTTCTACCGGTCTATTTGGTTGCAAAACGCTTTTTGACGCCAAGAATGTTCTATTTGTTATATGCACTCATTTGTATCCTGTTTGTGGTAGTTTTAACAACACTTCGTTGTGGCTTCTTGCGAACAGTTTATTTAGAGGGACAAAAGAGGCACTCGCCCCTGGTCTTGCTGCAAGTAGGCATACATTTCTTATGGAGAATGATTGTATTAGGAGGATTGTACAGTTTACCCTTCCTGATGTTAATATTCCTGAACAGGTACGTAATCGTCAAATTAGTGACACCTGCAAGTCTCTCTCATACGAGCTTCTGGATCGATAGATTATTCTATATTATTGTCAATATTGTCTTTGTTAAACTGATATTATTTATACCTGCGTTGGTGATAGTTCTGGATTGTAAAACATTTGAGAGTTTCAAGTTCTTGAAGTTTTACAAGTTATCAGATGCAAAAAAATTAGTTATTTTGTACTGCGTTATTATTGCTATTGATCTTTTTGCTTCGATTTTGTCACTATATTGTTCGGGCATAAGCAGTGGGAGCACGTATTTTGTTGCAACAGCAATCACACAATATATTCTAAGAATTATCTATTCTGTGGCAATAAATTTTGTTTACTTAATGATGGCTGTCATGGCTGTAAGATTTGTAGGCTCTCTTGATTTAGCTTATGATAACAGCGCGAAAGATTTAAATTTGGAAGGTTTACTTAAACCTCCAACAGAAGATTAGGTAAAACCAGTTTTGAAAAGCAAATTTTCAGGCAAATTTATAGTTCTTGATGGTTTTGAAGAAGAAAGTAATAATAACAATTGAAACTTATAATATGTTTACTGAACAGCAAAAACAGGTTCTAAAGCAGCGGTTAGTGGACTCTCTTAACACGGAAGCAGAAGTTCGCCGGATTGTTGTATTTGGCTCATTTTTAAGCTCAAGCGAGCCGAACGACCTGGATGTTGCAATATTTCAGGATAGTGACGAAAAGTATCTTCCGCTGGCGATGAAGTATCGCAAAAAAACCCGTGACATCGTCCGAATAATACCTCTTGACATAATTCCATTAAGAGCCGGAGCACATGGAGAGTTTCTCATAGACGAAATTGAGCATGGAGAGATTATATATGAAAGAAACGGTAGGGTGGGGCTTGCCCCACCAATTCAATTATAGGATCGGTGGGCTGAAGCCCACCCTACCTTTTGAAAACTTAGAAATTTGAGATTGAAATGAATTTAATACCAGCAGACACAACTATCGATGCTATGAGAAAGCAGTTTGAAATCCTACGGAATATGACTGGCGAGCAACGCTTGGAAATAGCTTTTGAATTGAGTGACAAAGCTCGTCAGAAACTAATCGCTGACATAAAGAAACAACATCCTGAGTTCACAAATCGACAAGTCATAAATGAAGTCATCCGAAGGTGCTACGGTGAGGAACTTTTCCGAGAAATCGCCGCCGCTAAAGGTTGGAAGGAATGAACGCGAAAAAATTGACAGGTAAATTCATCGTTCTTGATGGGCCGGACGGCTGCGGAAAAACTACGCAATTAGAATTACTTGCAGAATATTTTAACAAAAAAGGTATCGAAGTAGTTAAGACACATGACCCAGGTGGCACTAAAATTGGTGACCAAATACGCCACCTTCTTAAATATGGTGCCAAAGGAATTATGGATGTTCACACTGAAACCATGCTATTTATGGCCTCGCGAGCCCAACTTGTTGCTGAAGTAATTAAACCCGCAATAGAAAAAGGCAAAACAGTTCTATGTGATAGATTTATTTCATCTACTTGTGCCTACCAAGGTAGCAGTGGATATCCCATTGAGAAAATAATTGAACTGGGCAAACTTGCGGTTGGGGATGTTTGGCCAGACTTGACAATTATAATCGACATACCTGCTGAAGAGGGTCTTGAGCGTACCGGTCGTAAACCACGCCAAAAAAGTATTGCAAATCACAAAGATGCTAACCAAAGTCACTTATTTGAAAATACTACGCCCGACAGATTTGATTCCAGAACCTTGGAGTATCACCGAAAAGTCAGAAAATGGTTTTTTATGCTGGAAAAAGAATATCCTGGGGTTGTTAAAATCATCGATGGGAGTAACGCTAGTATAGAAACAGTTCACCAAAAAATATTGCAGCTTATCTCAGAAGCGAGATTTACATAGATGTCATTCAAAGATATTCTTTGTCAGGATAGAGCAATTGCGATTTTGCAAAGGGCATTTCTCTCCGGCAGGTGGGCACACGCGTACATCTTCGCCGGTCTGGAAGGGATTGGCAAATTCAAAACAGCCGGTGAATGGGCGAAACTGCTCCTTTGTGAGAATCCGTCTATAGAAAATGGTTTTGCCGATAGTTGCAGCTCATGTCGGTCCTGCCGAGCTTTCCAGGCCGATTCGCACTCCGACTTCAATCACATCTATAAGGAATTAGTCGAATTCACCAAAGATAATAAGGGCAGAAAAACACCTGTCGATTTGCCGATCGATGTCATCCGGGAATTTCTTGTCGAGAAAGTGGCGACTAAGCCGGCGCTTTCGCAAAGAAAGGTCTTCGTGGTCAGCGAAGCAGAGAAGCTGAACGCCGCTTCGCAGAACGCACTTTTGAAAGTTTTAGAGGAGCCGCCTGCATACTGCTGTATAATCCTGCTATGCACCCGCCTTGAAAGGCTTCTGCCGACCACCAAATCAAGATGCCAGATAATCCGGTTCGGCCCCATAGACGAAGACAGGATAATCGAAAAGCTAAAAGAAACAGGCCTTGAACAAAAACAAGCCCGATATTTCGCCCGTTTATCGGCTGGCAGCTTAGGAACAGCTTGTCAGTGGGCGGAGCTTGAACTGGCTGATGCAAATCTTTACCAAACAAAGAAGAAACTGGTAAGCTCATTAGCTGACTTTGAGTTTGCCGATGCGGTAGAGCAGGCCGAGAAGATTTTGGAAGATAGTAAAAGAATCGCTGCTGTCTGGCGCGACCTCGACAAAACCATCAGCAAAACCGATATCAATCGAAGAGCTCAAAAAACTCTAATACAAATAATCATCTCAGCTCTGCATGATACAATGAAACTGAACGCTGCATCAAAAAAAACTGGGATTAATTTCGACCAAAAAGAACAGATAAAAAAGTTGGCCGCTCGTTTCGATGTGGAACAAGCTGCAGAAAAAATATCTGACTGCTATAGGATGCTGCGTTGGATCGAGTCCGGAGTTAACGAGAAGCTTATTTTCGAGCAGCTATTGTTAAACCTCGCAGGTTCTGATATAATCCATACTTAATAATAATGATTGTGAATCCCGAATTTGTTGCGGGGTTATTATCTCTTTAAGGTGATTGGAATGCCGGAAGTCACGGAAGCAAAATCCAAATGGGCAAAAAATAAAAAATATATGCTGGTTCGCTACAGCCGCATGAACACGCTTGGCTTCTTCGAGCACAACGAAAACAAAATACCGAAAGTCAACACGCGCGTCGTTGTAGAAACCGAAAAAGGCCTTGAATTAGGTTACTTAGTGGGTCAAAGCAGCTCCTACAAGGCCGGACGATTTAGATTAAGTGACGATCAGATAAAGAAATACTTCGATGACAGCGGCATTGAGCATTCGTGTGAGCAGGACGGCAAATTCGTCCGTTACGCAACCGCAGCGGATATAAATGAACAGCAGCACCTGCAAAAAATCGCAAAAGAAGAGATAGAGTGCTGCAAGCGTTTTGCCAAAGAAATGAACCTGCCGATGAAAATAGTTGACGCAGAACACATATTGGGCGGCGAACGGCTCATCTTCTACTTCATGGCTGACGGCCGAGTGGATTTCCGTGAGCTGGTAAAAAGACTCGCCCAGGAGTATCAGACAAGGATCGAAATGCGCCAAATCGGCTCACGTGACGAAGCCAAGCTGCTCGGAGATATGGAAAGCTGCGGGCAAGAATGCTGCTGCAGAAGGTTTCTTAAACTGCTCAAGCCCGTCAATATGCGAATGGCCAAGATGCAAAAGGCCACGCTTGACCCATCAAAGATATCCGGCTATTGCGGCAGATTAAAGTGCTGTCTGCGATACGAAGATAAAACGTACGTCGAGCTTCGCAAGCGACTGCCCAAGAAAAATACCAGAGTAAAAACCAAGCAAGGTGAAGGTAAAGTTGTCGATACTCATATCTTGACTCAGCTCGTGGCCGTTGAATATGAAGATGGTAGAAAAGAAGCCGTACCCGTCGATGAGATAGAATCAATCTCCGGCCAAGCTAACAGCAAAACAGGAAAGGAAACCACCAAGCAAAACATCAATGAAAACAAAGAAGAATTTGAGGAACAGTAGCCCGCCTGCCCAAAGTGTACGGCGGGCAGGTCTTTAAGGAAGAAACATGCCCCGTAAAATCGTCGTAACATCAGCTTTGCCTTATGCTAACGGTCCCATACATATGGGACACCTCGTCGAGTATCTGCAAACCGATATCTGGGTGCGCTTTCAGAAATTGTGCGGAAACCAATGTTTGTATTTTTGTGCCGATGACACGCACGGCACACCGGTGATGATAAGCGCACGC
>Ga0315533_1002004_pt1 | contig 14646 bp, 11 predicted proteins | sample SalMarSW160130MG_FD_203081 | JGI IMG/M metagenome (GOLD analysis project Ga0315533, IMG submission 203081) | Salt marsh sediment microbial communities from the Plum Island Ecosystem LTER, Massachusetts, United States - Salt Marsh Sediment SW1601-30 ...
GGAACCTCTCCTGCTTCCAGGAAAGGTGTCCGGAATAAGCAAGAATCGCTGTCCGCTTTACGCAAGAATCACTGTCCGGAATCAGCAGGAATCAATGTCCGCTTTACGCAAGAATCACTGTCCGGATTGGGCAAGAATATGCATAAACACCTGTTCCCAGGTAAATCACCAATATTATTAACTGAAGGCTGTAATTACGTTAGGGAGAAATGCCAGGCATATTGGCTTTTTGATGCCATATTATCTTATCAGGAGGATATTAAGCTCTATGGTGTATTCTTTCAAGTATGGATAATAGAGCTCCAGGAGAAAGATTTAACTTGGCTATTAACCTGTAAGGAAGATAAAGGTAAACCTCCACTTATTACACAGCGAATACCATACTCAGACTTTCCACTGAAAAAACTCATTATCTGGGTAATTGATAAGGTTGCACTACTACCATCAGAATACTAAGAAATATGACTGAAGAGGAACGTAAAAAGTACATAAAGGAGGTATATGAGCTTTGTGGTATAGATAGTGTACTGATAATCAATCATAAAGGGCAATTAGAGCGCTTGTACTGCCCTTTCGTTGTAGTAGCCATACGTGACATTGGGGACCTTAAAAAAGGGCTTAAATACGGTGTAATTGCTGTTAAATTAAGTCCGGAACTAATTGATGTTTACATAGTTAAGCTTAAAGCTTATTATCATTTCAATTTCAGGTTACTAGGTCGGATAGAACCGAACTCCTTTGGTTGAATGGTGAGTCGAGTTATGCTGCATTTTCTTGTACCTTTTTGAGATGGTTTCTCTCGACTATAATATCATAAAAACCACTGAAAAAGAGTGCTGAATGCCACCTGTCTATTAATGATGGGTGGTATTTTTATCGATTATTGTTCCATTGAGCTAAATAAAAAATGTAATGAAAGTATATTTTCCTTAACTTAAGGAGATAAATTACAAAGCACTCTATATTACATAAAACATTCATAAGGTTAAGAAAAATATGGATTACACAGCAATTAAGTTCGAAACTGAGAGTGATGTTGAACAAAAGTTTATCTATAATCTTCTCGTTAACCATGAACCTTTGGGCCTGGGCTTCTCAAATGATCAGATTAAAACAAAATCGGATATAAGAAAAGTAAAAATTGACAAAGGAACCACTACCAAGTATTATTTCCCTGATTATATCGTATTATCTAATGGGCTACCAGCATTAGTCATTGAAGCTAAATCTCCCTCAGAAGATGTAGAAGAAGGTTTTAGAGAGGCCAGACTTTATGCAAATGAAATTAATAGTTCATTCCCAGCCAGAATCAATCCCTGTAAATATATTATTTCAACTAATGGGCTGAAAATGCTATGTGGATATTGGGACACAGATACACCTATATTTGACATAAAACAACCAGGTTATAATCCGATTGAAACTTCTTTCTCAGAATTTACTGAGGAGTTTTCTGAAAAAGAAATTGCTCAGTTTATTAAGGATATTATGTCCAAGTTTAGAGGTGGCACAAGATACTGGAAACCAACATATATGCTTGGAGGGAGAACAACTAGAAATCAATCAGTTGGAGAAAATAGCTTTGGTGTAAACCTATCCTTAGAATATAAATATTTGTTTAATCCAGAAACAGATTTAGAACGAGAACTTGTTATTAACTATGCATATGTTATTTCAAAAAAGAGGCTTGCTCATGTTTCTCCGATTGACAGATTGATAAGAAGTATTATTACTCCTAGTAAAAACGTATCAACAGATATTGCTGATACTGGCAAACCGACAGAAGTAATAGATAAGCTCAGAGACAAAAGAAAAGTACAAAATCAGATTTGCCTTCTTATTGGTAGTGTGGGATCTGGAAAATCAACATTTATAGATTATCTGTATAAAAAGGCATTACCTCAAGAATTACTTGATGAAACAGAATGGATTTCTTTGAATTTAAACCTAGCTCCAATCAATAAGGAAAAAATTTATGACTGGGTAATTGAGAAATCAATTGAGATAATCAAAAGTATTAACAGCGAAATTGATTTCGATGATGTTAGTTTTATTAAACAAGTCTTTTGGAAGGAATTAAAATCGAAGAAAGGACTCCTTTCTATGTTAGTAGAAGGCAGTACTGAATATAACAAAGAGGTTTTTAGGATTCTTGAAAACCTAATAGCTAATAGGGTATTATATTTTAAGAATCTGATTCAACATTTATATCATAGTAGGAACAAGTTGTTTATCATAGTTCTTGATAATTGCGATAAGCGAAATAGGGATGACCAACTTCTCATGTTTGAAGTTGCAAACTGGTTAAAGGGAAATTTCAATTTGATGGGTTTTTTACCACTTAGGGAAACAACTTATGATCTATATAAAGATGAACCTCCGTTGGATACTGTGATAAAAGATTTAGTCTTCAGAATTGACCCACCTCTACTAATTAATGTCATCCAGAAAAGAATTGAATATGCATTGCGAGAGATAGATATAACACAAGAAGACTTTGTTTATTATCTGCCTAATGGTGCAAAAGTTGTATGTAAAAGAAATGAGGTTGGTAACTACTTAAGAAGCATATTGCATACTCTCTTTCAGAATGACTTCTTTAAGAAATTGCTAATCGGACTTACTGGAAGAAATATTAGGAAAGGATTAGAAATATTTCTTGATTTTTGTAAGTCAGGACATCTGAAGGAAGATATAATATTTAAAATGAGGACTGTAAGTCCTGCATTTAATATCCCAAATCATTTAATCTCAAGGATAGTATTAAGGGGGAAACGTCAATACTATGAGGAAAATTCATCACATGTAAAGAATATTTTTAGTTCTGATGCAGCTGATACCATACCTGATCCTTTTGTAAGGATTTCAATATTAAGTTGGTTAAAAGATAGACAAAGGATTCCTGGACCATCAAAAGTTAAAGGATATCATAAAACTTCAGAATTAGAAACTTCGATTCAAGAGTTTGGGCATCAAAAGAAAGTTATTGTTAGAGAAGTTGAATACCTTCTTTCTACTCACCATGTTATATCAGAATCACAAGAAAGTACGTATAATTCAGATAATTTAATCTGCATAACATCAACCGGAATAGTTTTGTTGGATTTACTGAAGAATATTGATTATCTAGCTACAGTCTCTGAAGACACTTTTTTTAGAGTTAATAGCAAAGCACAAGCTATTGCTGATATCATTTCGGGAAGAACTGATACTACTCCAATGAGTAAAAGGGCAACTCTGGAAAACGCATGTACCCTTATTGATTATATGAGAGAATACAATGAAAAATACTGGTTTAATTCTGACGCTGTAATTAAATCAACTGAGAATAAGATAGATCAGTTGCTATTAGATTGTAATCACATAATTGATAGAGCAAAAGAAGGGGATGCTTACTATATTCTACTTGAGGAATTGCTTAAACTATATCCTATTGGTTCGGTCCAAGAAGGGATTATTGTAAGTATTCAAGATTATGGACTAATTGTTCAAATAGGATTGAATGCTTCAGGATTAGTTCATGTATCGACATTTGATGATGATCAATTTATTGAAGATTTTGAGGTTGGTGATTATATTGACGTTGAGATCCTTGATATTGATGATGATAAGAAGAAATTTTCTTTGCATATTCATAGGTGAGAAGGTGTTCGGATTGCTCCCTTTAAGTTGCATAATAGGACCCATACTCATAGGTATGCAACTGAAAACGCAACCCTCACCTGAGGATTAGTGCTCGCCTGCTGCAGCCAATTTTATTCGCCAATCGTGAGTTTGCCAGGTGCAATATTTCATGACACATCAAGGCCAAGCCCTACGGGTTACCCTGGAAGCCTTGCTTTAGTCATTTAATACCCTCACTACACTTGACGAAAATTGTCTGCTACTCGCAGTCGGCTCGCGCTTGACTAAAAGCTTGATTATGACACTGAAAAACAATTGGGATATTGGGAAGTATTAACTAAATTAGTGATTGCAATATTATGAACAATCAACCTGATTATAAACCCTAAATTTCGATGTTTATAATTAGTTTTATTGATCATAAAAACAAGATGAACCTCATTCGGGAGATTGACAGCAAGCAGTCTCCTTTACGCGTCTTCCGCGCTAACGCGCTCCTGAATCCACTAATGAGGTTCAACGGCTCGGGGAATAAAAATCGCTTTGCCTGACGGCAATTAAAAGGAAGTGATACAACAAATTGTTAACTTTAACACGAACAAGGTTCAACAAAGGATATAGCTTATGTCAGATGTATTTGAACCAGAAGTAAGAAGTTATGTAATGTCCAGAATCAGAAAAACGGATACAAAACCGGAGCTGGCAGTAAGAAAACATTTATTTAGAAATAGGTTTAGATACAGAATACACTATCGAAAGCTACCGGGCAATCCTGACATTGTTCTACCAAAATATAAAGTGGTGATTTTTGTCAATGGTTGCTTCTGGCATGCTCATAAGGGTTGCAAATACAACAAACTGCCAAAGAGTAATATAGGTTATTGGGTTCCAAAAATCGAACAAAATGTAGAAAGGGATAAGAAGAACAAAAAGGAACTTAAACAGCATGGATGGTTAGTACTGACCGTTTGGGAGTGTGAGGTAGAGAAACCAAACTTTGAAAAAACAATGAGTAATTTGATTAGATTGATTCAAGATAACTTAAAATGATTCAAACAAAAACATTCAACGACAAAAGATTAGACTATTACTGTAGTTATTGCGGCAAGGAACCAGACACGAGAGACCATATTCCTTCTAAGATTTTGCTTGATGAACCTTATCCCGAAAACTTACCTGTTGTACCATGCTGCACACAATGCAATAATGACTTTTCATCAGATGAAGAATATTTTGCATGCTTAATTGAATGTGCATTGCATGGAACCACGGATATTCAAAAATTGAAAAGAAAGAAGATTAAAAAGGTTTTATCCCAAAAGAAATCGCTTCAACAAAGAATAACCAACGCTATGATAACAATCGATGGGAATACATATTTTAAAATTGAAGAATCACGTGTGAAGAATGTAATTCTCAAATATGCCAAAGGCCATGCAAAATATGAAAATAGTGAATCTCAATGGGAAGCCCCGGTTAGCTTTTGGATAAAACCAATTATAATAATGTCTCAATCAGAAGTTGATTCCTTTTTTGGCAAACGCGAACAAACTTTTTTTCCAGAAGTAGGAAGTAGAGCTATGCAAGGAGTTATTATGACTAATGAAATAAATGCAAATTCCTATTGGATAAATGTACAGCCAAATAATTATAGCTACTCGGTTAACCATGAATTAGCAGTGCTTACTGTGCGAATTGTTATTTGGGAATACATGGCAAGCGAAATTATTTGGCAATATTAAATAAGGATACAAATGAAATTTATTGACTTATTCGCTGGACTGGGTGGATTTCACAAAGCCCTACACGAACTTGGACATGAATGTGTGTTTGCCAGCGAGATTGACACTGTTTTGCAGGAAGTATATAAAGACAACTGGGGAATTGAGCCAGCAGGTGACATTAAAAAAATAGTTTATAAAGGGATTGACAAAATCCCCCCACATGATATTTTATGCGCTGGCTTCCCCTGTCAGCCATTCTCAAAAGCAGGTAAGCAGTTAGGAATGAATGACAAGGAAAGAGGAACTCATTTTGACGAAATTATCAAAATCCTTGAGCATCACAAACCTAAATATTTCATACTTGAAAATGTTCCTTTCATTGCTAAACATGACAATGAGAAAACATGGAAATACATGGACTTTCAGCTCCAAAAGCTCGGATATTCCGTTGACCATAGAAACTATTCTCCACATGATTTTGGCATTCCTCAACATCGCATAAGAATATTTATTGTTGGTGCGCTTGACGGGCTTAACCACTTTGATTTTGATGAAGTTGACCAGCATAAGACCGACCTTATTGACATTCATGAATTTATAGAAGAAAATCCAAAACATTTTAAGAAACTACCTAAAGCAAATCAGAATTGTCTTAAACTTTGGCAGCGATTCATTAGTGCCATTCCGAAAGATACAAATTTGCCCGGATTTCCGATTTGGGGGATGGAGTTTGGTGCAACATATCCTTATGAAGAAACATTCCCATATAAGCTATCTGCAAAAAAGCTAGGTGAGTATAAAGGAAATTTTGGCATTAGTCTAAAGGGAATGGGAAAAAAAGAGCAGTTTAAGAATCTACCGAGCTATGCCAGAGTTGAGAAATCATTTCCGGGATGGAAAAAAAGATGGATTGGCTATAATCGAGATTTCTACAAAGAAAATAAAAAATATGTATCACACATCGTAAAAGAGATAGCAAGGTACCCTTCTCAAAGTTGGCAAAAGCTGGAATGGAATGTTGGAAATAACAAACGTAGAATCACCAACTATATTTTACAGTTCAGGGCTTCGGGAATAAGAGTAAAAAACGTTGATTTCTTCCCTTCCCTGGTATCCGCAAATACACAGATTCCGATAATCGGATGGAAAAAGCGTTATATTACTAAAGAGGAAGGATTAAAACTGCAATCTCTTGAAGGAATAAAACTACCAGATATTGATAATTATGTTTTTAAGGCATTGGGTAATGCTGTAAATGCCAAGATTGTGCAGCTAATAGCAGTGGAACTTATCAAAGAGAACAAGATTAACGATATTGCTCACAAACACATGGAGAAAATATCAATTTAAAAGATCAGCATGAAACAGCGTGAAACAATAAACATAAGGCCGCAAGTGAATATTCTTTCAGTGCTCAAATTTCTGGAATACGAAATTTGGTTTGCGCTTGCTGAGTTTGTGGACAATGCTATCGCAAGCTTTCAACTTTACGAGAAAGATCTTAAAACTGTTGAGGGGAATGATTATCAACTTGAAGTTAACATTGAAATTAACCAGGAGGAAAATAAAATAACCATTCGAGACAATGCTGCAGGAATACATAAAGCGGATTATTCCTGGGCATTTAGAGCTGCTGAAATACCACCCGACACATCTGGTCTTTCAGAGTTCGGTATGGGCATGAAATCGGCTGCCTGCTGGTTTGCAGATGAATGGAGTGTACGCACAACTGCACTTGGGGAATTCGTAGAGAAAACGGTACGTTTTGATATGAAAAAAATCTTTAAAGACAAACTTGAAGAATTAAATGTTACCGTTAAATCCTGTAATAAGAACCACCACTACACAATAATTGAACTATATAACGTCAATAAAATTCCAAGACGCAGGGGGCTTGGAAAGGTGAAGGAGCACCTGAAAAGCATTTATAGGGAGTTCATTCGTAAAGAGGATTTAATTTTGAAGCTTGACAATGAAGAACTTCGTTATCAAGATCCGCGTATTTTGAGGGTACCGAGATATGACGATCCAAAAGGTGAACCAATTCTTTGGAATAAGGAAATCAATTTCCCAATAGAGGATGATTTAAGCGTGCAAGGTTTTGTTGCCATACGAGAAAAAGCATCAACATCTCAAGCTGGCTTTGCACTATTCAGAAGGGGCAGAGTTATTGAAGGGAGCTATGATAATGGTTTTCGACCAGAATTTATTTTCGGGAATCCAAACAGTTTTCGTTTTCAGAGGGTTTTCGGAGAACTCCATTTGGAAGGTTTTGAAGTAACCTTTACAAAAAAAGGTATAAAATGGGATGAGAACCTTGATATTTTCCTTCGCCTGCTCAAAGACGACATTAGTAATAAAAGTTTTCCGCTATTACAGCAGGCCGAGCAATACAGAGTGAGAGCAACCGAAAAGGAATATATATCAACAAAAAAAGCATTAGACCAAACAGTTGATGACTTAGAGAAAAATGCACAACAAGCAATAACTGATGTAAGAGAGACCCCAAAACATTACCAGCTTGATCAAGAGGCGTTAATAGAAACCGATAAAACTATTAACAGAAATTTTGAAGTCCGCTTTAATAAAGTAACTTGGAAAATCTCTGTGGAACTTTCCTATGATCCATCACTAAAAGATTTAATTGAGTTGGGTGATCATCTTATCACAAAAAAAATCAGTGATCCTTCTATCCGTCAAATCGGCATTCGTTTGTCTCTTACACACCCTTTTATGGTACAGTTTGTTGGTATTGATAACTCTAAGGTTGAACCCGTGCTTCGTATGGCTGCTGCTTTAGGATTATCAGAAGTGATTGCAAAAGAAAGCGGAGCAAGAACACAAGGTGAAATCAGGCGAAACTTTAATGAGCTAATTTACTGCTTATCAAAAACAAAGCAAGCATGATTGAAACAATAGAAATACAGGAAGAAGTTTCCAACGGACAATGGAATCCCTTCGTCGGTGATGAAACAAGCGAGCTATTAAGAGTTAAAGGTTTTACAAATCCTAACGGAACTCTTTCCGAAGCTGGACAAAGAGTTCTGGATGAAGCGTACCGGGTAATGCAAGCCTGCGGAAATCCACATGTTTCGACAAATAGCGATACAGGAATAGTTATCGGCTATGTTCAAAGCGGAAAAACATTATCATTTACAACGCTTGCAGCATTAGCAAGGGACAATAACTATCAACTTGTAATTTTAATAGCAGGTACTTCTGTGCATCTTGTTAACCAATCTACTGAACGTTTGAGAAGGGATTTACGCTTAAATACTCGCTTTGATCGGAAATGGACTCTCCTACAAAATCCAAGCAGGATTGAGGACAGAGAAACTATTGAAACAACATTGGCTCAATGGGCAGACCCAACTTATCAAAATGATCGTTGCAGAACAGTTCTGATTACAGTAATGAAGAACAGCTCACATTTACGAAATCTTACAACCCTTTTAACAGGATTTTCATTAGAAGGAGTTCCTACACTAATTATTGATGATGAAGGCGATCAAGCAAGCCTAAACACAAGAGCAAGACTAGCATCACGTGAAGGAATTGATATTGAAGATTTAACTGAAACTGAAGTTTCAACAATTTACAGGCGTATTACAGGATTAAGGACAATTTTCCCTCATCATACTTTTCTTCAATATACTGCAACGCCTCAAGCCAACCTTTTCATCAATATTATGGACAGGTTATCTCCAAACTTTATAAAACTGCTCAATCCCGGAGAAGAATATACTGGAGGTATTCAATTCTTTAGAGAAAACCCAAATCTTGTTGTAGAAATACCATTTATAGAAATACCAACTGCACACAATCCACTCCACGAACCACCTGAAAGTTTAATTCGGGCACTGCAGATTTTCTTTTTAGGTGTGGTTGCTGGAGATCTAAAGCAAGACCAGCGCAACCGTTCTATGATTGTACATCCTTCAAGACTTCAAGAAGAGCATAATATATATTTCAACTGGGTTAGAAATATTTGTGAAAGCTGGAAACGACTCCTTTCTGGCGATGAAGAGAATGAGAAGAATGAATTATTATCTGAGTTTAGAGAAGTTTACAACGACTTACGTTTGACTGTGAGAGATTCGCTTCCAACTTTTGAGGAACTTTCCAGTTACAATCTAATTCATGCCATAAGAGATACGCCCATAGTGGAGGTTAATTCTCGTAGAGGGCCTACACCACAAATTAACTGGCAGGATTTTTATTCATGGATTCTTGTGGGAGGCCAGGCAATGGATAGAGGTTTCACTGTTGAGGGTTTGACAATAACTTATATGCCAAGAAATATTGGGGTTGGCAATGTTGACACTGTTCAACAAAGGTCTCGTTTTTTTGGATACAAGCGAAGCTACCTGAACTATTGTCGTGTTTTTCTTGCACCTATAACAATAGATGCATATATCGGCATTATTGAGCATGAGGAAGATGTTCGGCAGCGACTTGAAGATTTTGACATCAATAATAAGCATCTAAACGATTTTGAAAGAGAGACTGTTCTTAACCGAATGCTAAACCTAACACGAGCAAATATACTTTACGATGATTTGGATAGAGACCGATTTGAAGAATGGTTTAGAATAAATGCTCCCCATGATACTGAAAATTTAATTGAAGCTAATAGAAAGGCAGTTTTTGAGTTTCTGAACCCGAAGCAAAGACAATTTTCTCAGGACGAGGGCCATCCAGACAGGACAGACGACCAAAAGCATCTTGTGGCGAGATTGTTTATACGAGAATGTTTGGAGCAACTTCTGAACAAGCTAAAATTCACACGAGACAGCGATTCCGCTGCTTATTCAAGTTTGAGAGGAGTTTTACAGCAACACTTAGAGGAGCACCCAGATGAAGAATGTTTAGTATATCTGATGAGTTCGAGAAGCCTTACAGATTGGACAAGAAGAACTCGTAGACTAAACAGAAACGATGAACTTCAACAACTTTTTCAAGGTAAGCAGCCCACAAAAGCAATTCAGCAATATGAAATTGGTGAGGTCTATCCAGGCGACAGGGATATTAAGGACGAGAACATACTAACTATTCAAATTCATTTGCTAAACATACGTGATACCGACTATACAAGTGTTCCAACGCTTGCAATTTGGATACCTGAGCATATTAGCAAGGATATTATTAGACAAATTGATAACAGAGCATGAACCTAATTGAGCAATTTAACACACTGGATATCCCAGACTATTTAGGCGGAACAGTATTTACCGCTGCTCCAATTCCTGAATACCCTGATTTCAGAGTTGCCATTGATGGTGAAGCAAATCCCGTCTTGCTTTTGTCAGTTGTAAATCCTGTAAAAAATCTCGCTCTTAAAAATTTTCGCCTCAAATACTTACAGTTAGCTCAAAATGTTGAGTGTAAAGTTACGGAAATAGGAAAAACAAGTTTTCAGACATTTACTGTTATTACATTCACAAATCCCGACAGAAATTTGCAGGAATACTTTCTTAGAATTTCAGAAACGCTTGTAAAATCCCTAAATGCAAAGCCGACACAGGAGCAGGTTGTAGAAACCTTAAATAGATTTGTTGAAGTTTTTCGGGCGTTAAGTGATACACCAACCAATACAGTTCAGGGCATTTGGGCAGAATTATTCTTAATTGATATTTCAACAAATCCGAAAGCCATGTTGAACTACTGGCACAATATACCCGAAGAAAAATTTGACTTTAATTCCGGTGCGGAAAAAATTGAAATAAAAAGCAGTGGAAACTTTGAGCGCATACATACATTTTCATCAGAACAGCTAAATCCACCAGAAAGCACACAGGTTATAATCGGCTCTATATTTATCCGACCGAGCAGCAAAGGACGCAATATTCAAAATCTTGTGGATAGCATTACGGCAAAAGTAAAAGACGATTTAGATCTGGTGGATAAATTAAACAGTATTGTTATTCGGACACTTGGTAGCTCTTTAGAGCAATCCATTAAAATGAAATTCGACTTTCAAATAGCAAGTGATTCATTCCGATTTTACCGACACCAAGACATTCACAAGATTGAGGAGATAAGCATTCCAAATGAAGTAACTGAAGTTCGATACAAATCAGACCTTATAACTGTTACGCCCTTTGATATAATCAAAATGAAAAACAAAGGTGAATTATTTAACAGCATATAGCCGACGCACAAAAGCACACACATTTGCAAGCCACACAAGCCAACACACAGACCAAAACTTGCAAAAGAGTGTGCTTTTCAACATCTAAGAAGAAATTTTTAAAAATGTCCCACGCGCGACTAGAAAGAAAGAAGGACAACCAGTTGAAACGAGCACACAAATATCAGCAATTTGACCGGAGTCTGGTTTACATATTGGTGAAGGAAAATTTCCCGCCATTATGGGCGGAAGCGGGCAACGATTGCACAACATTGTGCATAAGCAATGGCGGTTGACGAGAAAGTTCATACTTTAGTGATTTTAATCAACATCATTTTTCGGTGACAGTGACGCAGGTTTTAAACCGCCACTGCTCATGCACAGAACCGTTATAATTAATTGAACTTGTCAAACTTTTTGGATATTCCATATCCAATTCTCCTTATAAAAAAAGGGTGACGCATAATTGGAATGTCTCGCTGCATTTCCTACATGCTGTAGAATATAGAATGCGCCACCCTAAGCTCAATGCTTTTGTGCAATGTCTGTAATATAGAATCCACTAGCTGAAGTAGCTATTGGAAAGAATGCATCGAGCATTACTAATATAAGAAATATTTTGTAATTAATAATGAAATACCCTAGTCCCAAATTACCCGATGGGATTTTGGAGACTAATAGTCAGGAGTATTTCTTAAATTGCATATTGTAATCCTGAGATCTCTAATAATGATTATCCTCTCTATTATAGAAGGCAATAGTACATTTACACACACATTAACGATAATGCGGTGTACAAAAATATTAGTTTTACATGATAAGTTTACAAACAGGCAAACCAATTGACATATATCTACCAAATTTATATCGATATATGAATAAGGAATATATTGATCTATTCTTTGAAAAAGGTATTTTAAGACTAAGTTCCTTTGAAAGATTTAGAAAATATCCAGATGAGATAAGAGGAGATAAACACGAAGGATCTGGAGGTTTAACCGGCACCTCTGATAAATCCGGATTTCAATTTCATGTAATGACTCAAATAGGAAATGATGCATATGTTTTTTGTACAAGCGTATTGGAATCTGATAGCATAAAGAAAGAATTTGAAAGCAATGCTTATTTTAGAATCACAAAACCTTTAGAGTTTTCAGTTGCAATCTCAAATGCAATACCAGGATTCCAAAGATCTTTTCAAGGATTCTGTAACTATCGGGAATATCGGATAATCAACAAACTAGTAAAGGATCTAGATATCAGGGATTTCACTGGTCCAGATGGGAATATAATTATTGGTGGACAAAAGGGAAATCACAGAATTAATCAGATATTAGGTAGCGGTATTGATTTAATGTTTTTGAAAGAGAAAAAATACCAACCGCAGGTTGAATACAGGTTTATTTGGATAATTAATAACCAATTCTATTCAATGAAAGAATATATTGATATTGAATGTAAGGAAGCTCTTCAATTCTGTGAAATTATAGAATAGATAACAATAAAGCACTGTCCCTAATAAATAGGGCTTCATGTGGCCGGTACGGCCAAACTATGAAGCCCCGGTTGAACTAAATTCCGGTGTAAGCTATGGGGATTGGATGTGTATTATTACAGGATTATTTAAATAATGTTCTTTGATATAGTATGACCCGTATTTGATTCTGATCCATTTTACCGGATTTGTAATGGTTTGATAACTTTATAAGTGTATAATACTGTGTGAATATTGCTTATTAGCATCGGTTCGGGCATTATGCTCCCGGCCCGCTCATTGCACAGGCTTGTGGGACATAACTGATTATCTACAGCTTTCGGTATGCCGGGAATACAAGAAATGCCGGTACCGGTGAGCGTATACGTGGTACAATACTTACCTGAATAAGACGTCCTTTTTTGCACTTTGGACAACAATGGGTATCAATACCGGCAATCCGTTCTATTCGCTCTGTAACCAGCTCCGTTGGTTTGATAACCATCTTGCCCGCCTTACTGAGGATGGTACTCAAAAATCGCGAACTATAGATGCCATAATACCGAACCTTAACAAAGCCTTTTGGTAGAATATGCATGCAGAACCGGCGCAGGAATTCAACACCGTTAAGACTGATGGTTTTTATTATGCCCTCATTCCTATAATCTTTAAGCATAAAACGTACATTCTGCTCATCAATATCAACTATACGTTGGTTGCTGATTGCTACCCTGTGGGTATATTGACCAAGATAATTGAACACTTTCTCCGGTTTAGACAAGGATGGTTCACAAAAAACAACCCAGGGTGTATTCCATGCCATTTCGATGGCAGTTTTGTGTTGAGGCAATATGCCTTTTAGTGCAAGCTGTCCGGAGATACCTGACATACATTTACCCCAAAACTTTGTGCTTAGCTGTCTGACGGGATAAAGATATTTGCCCTGTTTCCCAATGTGCCTGATTTGTCCGCGCGGACTGTATCCCAAAGCCGGTACAATACAATGAATGTGGGGGTGCAGGCATAGGTTCTGACCCCAGGTATGGAGTAAGCAGATAGCCCCGCTCTCCACTCCATAATGGCTGTAACCAAATGAGCGCAGGCAGTCCCATACACATGAGAAAAGATGATTATAAAACCATTTGCTGTCAAGCAGGCAAATTGTATTCAGGACTTCCGGAACGGTGAAAACAATATGATAATGCTTTACCGGATATGCCTTTTCAATGCGATCCTCAACCCAGAATGCCTGGTTTATGTTTTGACATTTGGGACAGTGACGGTTACGGCAACTATTATAACGGATACTTACCGACCCGCAATGGTCACATTGGTATTTATGTCCGCCCAGGGCAGCAGTACGGCACATTGACAAAGCGCCTAATACTCTGAGGTGATATGCATTAGGCTTATGCTTTTCATTGAACCGGTAGCCAAAACGAGCAATTACTTCAGCTACCTCATGCTTAGGGCGGCTCATAAAACCTTACGGTAAAGAGTATCCAGCGGACTGTGAGCAGATACGACCGCAATCTGGGCCACGTGCAGGTAAATCATTGTAGTAGCAACTTCGGAATGACCCAGAAGTTCTTTTACAGTAACTATATTTACACCTTCTTCAAGCAGGTGGGTGGCATAACTGTGACGCAGTGAGTGCAGGTTAACAGATTTATCAATCCCGGTCTTTTTCAAAG
>Ga0315533_1002005_pt1 | contig 14646 bp, 18 predicted proteins | sample SalMarSW160130MG_FD_203081 | JGI IMG/M metagenome (GOLD analysis project Ga0315533, IMG submission 203081) | Salt marsh sediment microbial communities from the Plum Island Ecosystem LTER, Massachusetts, United States - Salt Marsh Sediment SW1601-30 ...
CGCTTGAGCGAGAGGATTAGGAACTTTGAGGGCTGCAGGAATAACAGGGATAATGATTCCAAGAGTAGCCATGATGATGGCACCGGTAATTGCCCATCGCAGCCTGGCAAAGCTAAGAACAAAGAGAGCTATCCAGATTACGGGAATGACATAAACAAATGCTGGAACGCCTTGACCAAAGAAAAGTGCAAAAGTGACCACTGAGCCTATAGGGATACCCGCTTCTAACAGCATAAGTACAAGGATGCTTTTTGCTCGGGTCGAAAGAGCCATTATTATCACCTCCCGTAGAGTGATTTAGGACTGGATTTATCTTAGCTTAATCTTGGATTGTGTCAAAAATAGCCCTGTTTGGGGGCTTTGTGAGTAACTTTCCGACCCGGCTTTTTGACTAGCTTGACAGATTGGTGGAAGCGTGATGTGGTTTGGGTTTGATGGTGTAGATTTGGTGGAAAGTTGCGACGTCGCAATTTGAAATAGGGTCATAAAGAGGTGAAATTGAGGAGATGAAAGGTTGAGAAAGGAGTAGAGCGTTGGGTTTTGGGCGGTTTCCAGCAAGGATTTATCTGGTGGAACCACCTATACAATATGCGCCGTTGTCATATCCTTCTTGATGGGCCTGTTCCAAAGTATCTGGGTCAAAAACTACTGCGTTCCCGGCTTCTATGATTTCGTCGATTTGACATTGAGGTTTTTCGTTCTGTAAGTCGTGGACTTCCATATGCCCAGGACTACTATTGCCTAAATACCTTTTGTCAGTCGGCCGAGTGTAAACTGGGGTGGCCATCTTCCTCACCTCCCTCCTTGAGGTAATTTTAAGAGACTTTTGTTATATTAGCTGAAAAGTGGGTCGTGTCAAAAACCATCACGGGATTCGAGTGAGGTCAACCGTGAGAGGCTCGGCTGGGTGAACAAGAAATAAAGACCCGACTTAGCCCCGGCAGGGTCATGGTCTGCCCGGCTCAAGGAGCCTGCCTTGTTAGAGGTAAGGTGGAGGTCTGAGATTGTCCTCTTTCCCTAAAAACGTCTCTATCCCTCAACTGGCTTGAAAAAAATCTCTTGATAGAGGAGCTTTGAATTTTACCTAGGTCATATAGGTTGCCTTGCCTTGAGAAAGTGCCTCTATGTGCGTGTTTTTGCGTCAATCAGTATAAGATTCTGGTTTAGCTCAATTTTATTTTACTGGCTCTTCGCTCCCGATTTTTTACCCGATTCTTTTGACCTTTATGGCCCTGTGACGTCCCTTGGACTCTGTAAGTTCAAACTCAACAGCATCCCCCTCACCTAAATCATCAAAAGAACTAACACAATCACTCACGTGAAAAAAGACGTCTTCTTGTTCCTCGACTGCTATGAATCCAAAACCACGCTCGCCGATTTTTCGTTTTACTATTCCTTTCAACTTCCCACCTTTTCTTTCTTCAAAATCCCTCTATCCCACAACTGGCTTGATAAAATTCTCTTAATATAGGAGCTTTAACTTTGCCCAGGTCTTATAGGTCGCCTTGCCTTCAGAAAGTGGCTATATGAGGCTCCATGGAGGTCTTTTCCCCTTGTCGGTTACTATAAAACGAGAATTTAACTTGATTAGGTAATTAATGGTTTGTGTCAAAAACGCCTTCGTGCAAGTTGTCGATTATTTTGTCCTTTATGTTCTTTACTGAATATTCTCTACTTGCCTTTTCGTAGAAAGCTCTGATAGACTTCCTCAAATAATCTTCCATTTTCGCTGAAAGCTTCTCGAACGAACCGAATCTTTTCTTTACAACATTATTAATCCTTCCTAAGTCTCGCCCATGCACAATTCCACACCTAAGATCGTATGCGATCTTCATATCCTGGAAAATGTCCTTCCGCTTACCACTCTCCTCGGCAAGCATTACTGCTACTCGAAGAGATAACTTGTATCCGAGCTCTTGCTCGCTCGTCAGAAACAAAGACTCGAAAGAGGTAATGTAATCGATCAATCTATCGTCATACCTTTCCCTTTCGTAAGTACAATTGAATCTCCTTATGGCTGTGTCTAAGAACTTCAATTCTTTCTTTGTGGTATCGATGGCCTTGAATTTGTTCCAAAATCTCTTGAACTCTCCGACTTCTGCCTCGGTCAGTAGGTATTTCTGTCCAAACACAGGGAAACTTACACGCGTAATAAGCCCCCCACTATAAAAAAATCCGGGCGTTGGGTCTAGAATGAGAGCCACATTGCAGCCGACCCTGCCCGCTTTGTACGACCTTAGTGCAGAGACAACCGCATTGATATCTTCTTTTGCCCGTGAATAAGAGGTTTCTAAACCATATTTCAGTGTTTCAACCCGACCATAAGAGAGTAGAAATCGAGGCGTATACTTCTCGGTATCGAGGATCAATTCTCGCTCTTTGTCCGACACTTTTCTTATTCGCAAATTCTCACTGAGGTTGATATTCTGTTTTGCGCATTCAAATTTCTCTAGGGGTGCAATTACCTTGATTTCTCCACCTTTCACACTTACCCCCTTTCTAAAAAATCTCTCTGTCTTAGGACTGGATAGACAAAGTCTCTCGATAGAGCAGCCGTAATTTTTCCGCAGGCCTCATAGCTTCCCTTGTCTTATAGTATCATCCTAGGCTTTTCGTACGTGAAAATATTGGGCAGACATCAATCTGACCTTATCCCGAACTTAGATCTTCTTTCTTGGTCTTTCCTTCGTACCAACTCTATTTCCTTTTCCAACCGCTTCTTATCCTCTATTTTCCAGTTTTCAAACTCTTTTCTGTCATAGTATTTCTGCCAAATCACTGGCAGGAAACGACCTTTGTCATTTTTCAGAAAGAATCTCACTTCAACAAGAATGTTTTTTATGTCATCCGCCAGCTTGTTACCAAATACTTGTATTTCCGAAAGTTGCCGCCTAAATTCATCTTTGGCATGACTAAGCAATTCCCCCTTTTCTTCGTAACTCAAACCCAGAGGATCCAACTTGAGATTTTCTAGGTTTCTTTGAAACCCAGCAATTGCTGTTCTCAAGCTGTTATTGTACTTCTCTAAATCTAGAGCGAGATCCACAAGCTTGCGTTTTACAATTATGCGACCAATTTCATGAATGCGGTTTTCACTCACAGTTAGTTCGTGAGGAAGGATAACGAGAATGCCTTTTGTCTTGACCCCTCGTTTTATCGAGAATTGATTATCGTCAAGGGTAGATAACAGGGTATTCAGCTTCATCTCAGAATACACTAGAGCATTGTAACGCCTACCCTGAACTAGAATCAGTTCCTTCGCGTAGAAAGTAGCTATTCCAACGATAATAGCCGAAAATATTCCCCAAAACGCTCCCTTGAACACGTCGGACGCGTTTTCCAGATACACTCTATACAAAAAAAGGACTATAGCAACACCTATGGCAATATATAGGTATTCACTGAATAGGAATTTTTTGATTCTCATTCCGACGGTCCGTGTTTCTTAAAATCATTAATTTCTCTGTTACTACCAATTGATATCAAATTAGTGGCTTTTTCTTTTCCAACGACCCGATTCAAAATCGTTCTTTGAACTCTATATCTCCCAAACATTGCGGGCATCTAATTTTATCTCCAAGTTGAAATTCCACATGGACATTAAACTCCATCCTACAATTCTTATAAGGGCACCTCACAGCAATGTGCCTACCACTCATGGGATCCGGAGAATAAGGAATAAAGAAAATCTCCCCCCTTTTATATGCTTCAAGGATGCCTCTAACATAGTCAAATATGTGTTTATGCCTTAAACTTGCAGGAAGATAGTTGTTAATATAAGGCATGGGGAAATTAATCGGAACATCATCGCAAATAGCCCAAACATCAATGGCTAATTGACAGGCTAATCCCATTTCGTAAGTAATCCAATTTTGAGTAAATCGCCATTCGGGTGCATTTAATTCTTGACTTCTTACTAATTCCTTCCCAACTAAAAAGAATAAAGCAATAGACTTATTCATAGCCTTTCTTATCGTTTTCCATGGAGGTGGTGGAATTGTTTCAAATTCGGAACGAAAAGCTTTAATTCCTACTCTAGCAACTACATTATCAAATACGTCACAGAATTCCTTATCTTTCTTTGTATGTGAGATAAAAATATACTCCTTTTTCATTCTTTTACTTTGTCAAAAGCGTGAATCTTATCTCTGATTTCTCCTTAGAATATTCTATCTCAGCCAAATGAAGTTCTCGCAAAGCATAGGCAATCCTTTCTAATTGCCCAACAGTTAAACTATATCCCAGACATTTCTCAATATCCTGTTTTGTTAGTTTCCCTATTTCCTTTGTCTCATCAAAAGAAATTAATTATAAGAAGAAGATATAGCCTAACTTCTTCTGGAGATAGCCTTCTCCACAAATCCTCTGCAATTAATGTTCTTAACAGTTTACGTCTACTTATATCCATAGAACTTTGTCCTTTATTCCTCTATGCTTCCGATATCAACGTTACCTACCCACCCTTTCTCTAGAACTCCTTTCTCAGCTCTTCTCTTACCTCACTTTTTCTTCTAAATTGAGTAGCATTGGAAGCGAGAAACCTTATGGCATGTAGCCCTTTTGATTACTTTCTAATCTTGGTCATTTTCCTATCAAGCCTTTCGACCTTTTTATGCAAAGCCGTTAATGATTTCTCAATAACCTCCAGCTTTTTGCCAAGCTCCTGGTTTGTCATTAGTACACACCTCCTTTTCCTGGGTAGTATTCTTCGAAACTAATTCCCGCGTCTTACCAATGTTTGCCCAAGTCCTTTCTATTCTATGTTTTCCCCGATCTTTTGCCCAGTACAAACTTGGGGACGTTTTTTACTGGGATTTAGATAGTTTTTCTGGTCCGGGGGTTTTGATTAGCTTGACAATTTGAGCTAAGTGTGGTGTGGCTCGGGTTTGAAAGCCGGGATAATTCAGTCGGTAACTCCTTGATTATTATCAGGTGGATTTTTTGGTCAAGATAGCTTTTGCTGGAATCACTATGGCTACAATAAAGATTATGGTCCCAATTATACTAGTCAGACCACTCATTAAAGCTTCTCTAATTCCAAAAATGGTCACGTGAAAGGTCAGACAACCCCCCCAACCTATGATTCCACTTACTAAGAGTGTGTACCAGGACCATCTTGCTCCCTTCCGGTAGCCTGTAAGGGCAACACCAATCACTAGCACAGCTGCACTCAGTACATTAGCTCCCAAATATTTTTCCAGTATCAGGAATAACCCCGAGGGTTTTACGTTGGCAGGGGCGAAATTAGTCCAAGAGTTTCCCGTGAATGCAGCAAACGCTTTTTCGAATCCAACTTGCGGGGCAGCTATCAAAAACAGGCCAAGAGCTGCCAGGTAGATGCCCATAGCGAGCATAATCTTCCAGCCAGTTTTTATTGACGGTGCCGATTGCATTTTTTCTCACCTCCCCCAAGGAATAATTTGAAACGTCACTACAATCTTAATTGAAAGGTAGGATGTGTCAAAAATAAGCCCTGTCCTGGGGCTTTTGATTAGCTTGACAGATTGGTGACTTAGTCGTAACCACTGTGGTGCTGTTTCCCCACGTTAGCATTAGGACCCTCTCATAAAGTGGTGAGCTTTCCCAAGCAAAAAGAAGAACCTCCCTGGAGAATCGGAAATTAAGAAGTCTCAAAGCAGGTGCTGTTTTTTAGGGATGCTATTTAAGGATTATTTATCCTAAATTTTTCGACCAATGTAGATTATCTAGCCTACTCCCTGGGTGAATATCATTCCAACCCCAAAATCCCTCTATCCCACAACTGGCTTGATAAAATTCTCTTAATATAGGAGCTTTAACTTTGCCCAGGTCAATAAGTCAAGCCTAGTCAACAAAGCATCGATTTGACCCCTCTATTGCATACTTTTTTTCCCATAAGCACAAAAACTTGACAAAACTGGTAAAATATGCTATACTAATGTGGTCCTTCAAAATAAGGAGGATAGAATATGAGAATCAAATCTGCCCTCATCCTTATACTTACCTCTATATTTATTCTCTCTACAATCACTATTACCTTCGCTGCCGTCCGTGTGCGTGGGCATTATCGCAGAACGAAGAGTGGTCGACTCGTTTGGGTCAAACCACATTACAGGAGTAATCCTGACGGAAACCCGTACAATAACTGGAGCTTCCCTGGTAACATCAACCCTTATACTGGCAAAGTAGCCCCAGGTAACCCCGCAACATACCTAAAAAACTACTACAAGTGGAAATCAACCTACCAATACCACCGCTCCTATTACAACAACCAAGAGTTCAATAAATGGCTCAAGGACATGAAAAACAACGAAGAATTTAAAGAATGGCTTGTTCAATACGAGAAAGAACAAGAAAAACTAAAACAAAAGCGAGAAAAAAACATATTCTTTTTTCTTACAGGAATAATAATAGCATGTGCTATAAGCCTCTCTCTATCACCCCAGTAAACTTAGCCTAAAACCAACCTAGCCAACTTCATAATTAAAGTGTAATGCAGCCAGAATAGCCCTCTCCCTTGAGTTTTCCAAATTTGTGATATCCTGTCTGTCAGGTGTATTTGTTTGCCTGCTTGCTCTCTGGGTGCTGCCTCCCCTCCCCCTTCCCAAAAATCCCTCTATCCCACAACTCGCTTGAAAAAATTCTCTTGATAGAGGAGTTTTAAATTTATCTAGGTCTATATAGGCCGCCTTGCCTTGAGAAAATGCACGTATGAGCCTCTATTGCGTTCTTTTTTCTTGACAATCAGTATAAAATCGTGATTTACCTAGTTTTGTTTATTTACTAAGCCCTTACTCAGAAAAGGTAAAAGAACATCTCTACAATTTAATTTTGTGCATCTTGATATGTATAAATCAATGCATATGTAACCTTGGCCAGTTCTTTTGTCAGGGACAAAGTTTTACCCCTGGCTTTTTGATTTATACATTTTTATCTCACGCACTTTTGTTACAGCATAAGGACTTGAGTAATATACTATTACACTAACAATCAAACCAATTATAATCCCCAATATGCCAGCTATAAATAACCCAATGAAAGATGAAATTATCGAAGCAACTATAACTAAAAACTTTATTTTAGAGTTCTTTTCATAAAACTCTTTTATTGTTTTGATTGAGAGGCTTCCTGTAAATGTTAGCACTCCTCCAACGGGAACCTTTATGTCCTTTCTTACCTTCTTTAAATCACTGCTACAGTGAGGACAAATTGTATCTTCTTTTGTTATTTCTTTACCACAAGATTTACAAAAATATTTAGGAATGTTTTCTCCCATTTTTCTAATTTCACTTCTCCTTCTCCCTCAAACCCTTCCCTGGTCTAAACTTAGGCACCTTCTTAGCCCAAGTTTGAATCATTTTTTTCATCCGATGGGAGTACTATTTCTCCCACAGGTGATATTCCCCTTGATAGAAACAGCCTAAAGGCCTTTCCTCTATGCTAAAAAATATAGCTACAATATCAGTATCTATATCCGTAGCCACTGAGTCTATGAACGAATACATTGTCCACAAGGCCAGTTCAAATTCAACATTTAGGAGTGCCGCAGATTTATTAGAAAATACCCCCCTGTTGTCTTGAATTGCCAGAACAATCTTACTCTTTGTATCAACACCCTGGGGAAGTCCTGCCATCTTACCAATACTTCCATCCGAGTCGTAATGAAAACGAACGTTGAGAAAACTAGCCGAATTACGCATAATATAATTAACCCTGGCGCCAAGAGATGAAAACCTAGCGAAGTTATGGGCAAATCAGGCTGAATTTCCCCATGCCCCAAAACAGGCACAAAAGAAAGACCTACGCCCCCAAAAAAAGTAGCTAAAAGTCCTTTTCCTCTCATTTTAGCTCTCCTTTCCCTAAAAGTCTCTCTATCCCACAACTGGCTTTAAAAAATCCCTTGATAGAAGAGTTTTGATTTTACCTAGGTATTATAGCTTGCCTTTGTCTGAGAAAATGCCTCTATGGAGGTCTTTTTTGTCAACCAGCATAAAATCTTGATTTACCTAGGGTTGTTTACTAAACATTTACTCAAAAAAGGTATTTTCAGGATTAATCCCCAGCCAGTCGGCTATACTCCCTTGAGGATCGCAATCCACTACTAATACGTTTCGACGTCGAGACGCCAGAGCGCGAGAGGGGCTAACTGCTATGGTAGTCTTGCCTGTTCCTCCCTTGAAGTTTAGAATGGCTATTTTTCTCACGCTTGGATCACCTGGTCTATTAGAGATTTAGAAATGCATGCGTTTATATCATAAAGTACCAATAACGACAAGATATTCTGGAGTATCACAACTTGCAAAAAGTCTCACATACGCCAGAACAACTTTTTTATGAATCATATGCAATCTTAAAACATGAAGACCTTCCCCCGCAGTACGCTTTTTGCTATAAGGGAGACAACCAACCCAACGTCCTATATCCTTTGATTCACCCAAGATTGCAGGTAAAACATAAGTTTTTTGCATCTTACCCAACCCAAATTCTGATATAGCGAATCCATAGGCGATTTTAGCGAGAAGTCTAGGAAAAGCGTGGGTGAAGCTATTTTCGATAATTAAACTCTGAGCATCGTGCTTTTTGGTAATTTCCTTAATTTGTGGCTTTCCAACTGAACTCATGCTAAGAGCAATTAACTCAATATCTCTCTTATAAGATCGTCGCTCAAGAAATGCTGGTAATTTGAACTCTGGCAACGTTACTGTCGTAAAATGCTCGTTTATTGGAACCTCTATGTCTTTTCTCTGTCCATTCTTTTCAATTGATAAAGGAAACTTCTCTGGCCTATTCTTTTTATGTCTCGTTGGCAATTTTAACTTAGCTCGTGCCGGTAAGAAAACATTACGGAGAATCTCTCCCTCAAAAGCAGAAGTAACATCCGCACATTTCTTGCAACTCGCTTTAAGTAGTTTTAAATCTCCTCCCAAGCCATAAGGTATTACGTGCTCATCTTGTAGAGATTCACATCTTTTCCGGCAATAGATGCACTGCCCTATAAAAACTGGTGGAATAAAGTTTTTATTTTCCATCTTAACGTCCGTGTAAAAACCGCTCTATTTTTATACATCTCGAAACTCCCATATTTATCCTGAATTTTATAACCCAAAAGTACTTTCTTGACCCTTTATCGATGAATAAAACCAGCGTCAATACAGAGATACAGCGAAAACCATACATGATTATTTTTCTCTTAGAGTAAGTGGTTACTTTTTCTGTAATCCGCTTTTATTAAGGGTTTGCTCGCAATCGCCTTCCCTCACCTTCCAGAATTATAAGACCGTTGCTCACACATCAAAGAACAGCTTTGCTTAAAAACCCCTGTATCCCATAACTGGCTTGAAAAAAATCTCTTGATAGAGGAGTTTTGATTTTACCGAGATCGATAGGTTGCCTTCCCTTGAGAAAGTGCCTATTTAACCCCTCTATTGCGTCCTTTTTTTCTTGTCAATCAGCATAAAATCTTGATTTAGCCCGATTTTGTTCATCCTGGGAGCTTAAGAATATTTCCCTATTCTTTACTTTTTTCCTCAAGTTGCTCCAGCTCAAATGGAATATCCTTTAACTTGCCAAGTTCTTGGGTTACGTCAGTTTCAGGTCTCCTCCAAATAGTCTCATCTACAAATCTAACTTTATCCAAAAATATTATGATCGTATGAGTAGCCCAATTCTTATAGATGTTAGGCTTCCATTTACCCTTCTCTGAGTCTCGGGGAGAAAGTTTACCAATGCTAATCGCCGAGATAGTATCGAGATATTCATTGAATACATCATAAAAAAGCATGCGGAAACTGAGCGCGTCTATACCGTCTTCTGACCGATTTTTATATTCCACCCAACAGTATAAGTCCTTACTATATTCCTCTTCTCCTGTCACGTATGCCCAAGTTGACAAAATTTCTACTGGATCATCCTCAAATTTGATTTCTTTGGTCACAATGTTGAGTCCAAACGCAGACGTCCCCGAGAAAAATATCACACCCAATAGGAACATAATCAGTCTCAAGCTCATCACCCCCTCCCCATGCTCTTTACTTTGGTCAACTCCCTTGAGTGTTGAAAATATCCTATATCTTGCGTGTCAGGTTTCGTCATATCTGCAGATCTCACCTGGGGCATGCTCCCCCGGGTATCAAGCTATCTCCTCATAAATCTTATCTACTTTATCAATGAGCTTCTTGAACTCTGGCCAGTTATCATCAAACAAGTAGAACCTTACTCCTCTCTTAGTTGCTCCTGTGTAACTATCACTTTTAACAAATATCCTAAGATCCAGCTTCTCATTATCTACCAGGGAAGCAACAAGATCCTGGGTATCGGATAGTCTAATTCTCCCTATTTCTTTTTGTTCAGTTTGTTTTGTTTTATTCGTTATATTTCCCTCTTGATGTATTCATAAATTAGTGCCTCAGAGGCTAATAAAAGCCCAAAAAAGAGGCCAAAGCCTGTAAATGATAGTAATTCCTCATTGAAGAGACACAAGTCTCTTATTTTGGCTAATCTACCGTCTAATATTATTCCTACTTTCTTCACCACGAAAAGATACGTTATATTAACTCAAAGATAATTTGTTGCACTATTACAAAAAAGGTATTAAACCCTATTATTGATTTGAATTTGGAATTATTGGTTTGATGGGAAAGAAGAGCGATATATTTTAGCCTGGAAGGAATGAAGGTCTCACATTGATTGCCCATAGGCTACTCCATTGTAGCATACTGCCAATCTAAGAAAACCTTTCTAGCATTGTATATGTAGCATAAATAAAGAGTTTGTCAAATTTAAGAGATTCTTTTGGTCTTGATGATTGCCTCAACAGCATACCCCTAAATTAGATTGACAAGTGCTGAGATTTGGGTTAATCTTGACCTGCTCTTAGGGGCATTAGGTCAGTCACTCTAGCTTCAGAAGTGATACTATCAATTGGGGCAGGTCGCTAAGATGAAAACGAACAAAAAATGCTATGCCAATATTCTGGGAAACTGTGATTCCAAAATGACAAGAGAGCATTACATTTCCGAAGGTATCTTTAACTTAATGAGCGGTGTTTCTTTCACAGTATCGGGATTTCCTTGGCAAAAACGGGATTCTACGCAACAACTTAGGACAAGCGACCTAACGGCAAAAGTCCTTTGTCGAAAACACAATAGTGAATTGGGCTCTATTGATTCCAGCGCACAGCACTTTTTTAAGACTATTTACCATTGCACAAGAGGCGGAATTCAAGGGACCGTTGATGTTTCTCAATTGGGTTTTGATTTTGATGGCCGTGATTTGGAGCGTTGGTTGCTAAAAGTAGCGTGCGGAGCAATTGCTTCCGGCAACCATGGTGGCAAAGACAGAACGGTTCCACCTGAATTTGTTGAAATTCTTTTTGGGCAACGCAGTTGGCCGGAATATTTTTGTTTGTACTCCAGCGAAAGAACAGAATATACAGTTCCGGCAAGAGACCACATGCGATTCGATTTTAGAAGAGATAAAAGCAACAAATACCTTCAGGGTGTTACATGTTATTTCATGAGTATAGATTTGACGTTAGTATTGGGAAATTACATCGGAGTACCAGGTCTAAAACGACCAAAAACCTTGGACTACCGCCACGAAGATAGACAAATAGAAATAAATTTGAAATGGAACTAACAATTTTGTCGGAGAACAACCCACTGCATCAAAGCAGCCCTCGCTGGGGCTCGAATAGGCTGATGAGCGGTAAGTGCTAGACCTATCAATTAACCTCGTGTGACACAGCTATGTCCCTAATTGTACCTTACATCCCAAGCAATCAGGAACAGAATGAGGATGAATTATGGGTCAGTTTTGAGTGTTATCGTTTTTACGTGCAACAACGACGTTCAAACTGTACATTCATGGAGGTTTTGGATTTATGGTTATTAGCACCGTATTGTGTTGACTGCGCTATTTTAACCCCCTTGGAAGGCGATAGGTATCCCGATATAACTCCTGATACGTGGGAAACTGATCTATTGTTTAAATTAGGGCCAGACATTGTTGAAAGAACCCAAAGTCAACTCAAAGAAGATCCTGACTTTTCCTACCTTTGCAAACGATGTGGAAAAGAACTAAGACCTTGGGATAACGATGAAGTCTATGCTGTTTCCTATCATCTTGAGGAACACTACAGGATTCCCCTAGAGACTCCCGGGCGGAAGAAACCATTTAAACGACTCCGGAAACAGATCACAAGACTTTATGACAACAAATGCTTTGGCTGTGACTCAGCTGACCGCTCCTTACATATAGATCACATTATTCCCCAAGCTGGCGGTGGCGATGCTGCATTCAGGAATCTTCAACCGCTCTGTCGGATGTGTGGTAATATTAAAGGAAATAAACCTCCTAAAGAAGTAAAAGTTTATTCAACTATTTATTTTGGTCCCTATCCATTGGATAGCTACGAGGGACTTTTTTGGTAGCTAAAACTGGCTATTAAAGTTGCTTTGGCTAACAAGGTACTCCAGCGGATGCACTAACTGCACGCCGATGAACTTGGACGGTATACCGGTCAATTATGAAAACATGTGCCAGATGCGGTAAGCAAAGGTTTTTTTCCGGATTCCGCAAGAATTCGAGAAATAAAGATGGTTTGCATTCTTACTGTAAGGAGTCCAATAAAGCTAAAGTAGCACAGCATCTAAAGACAGAAAAGAGGAAAGTTGCCTTAATGCGTGCTATTGCCAAGAAAGCAGACGAGGGGTACCACAGGTATGGCAGGGGCGCAATTCCGATCCTCAAGCAAGGTGCAAAAAAGAGGGGGATAGAGTTCAACCTAACAGCTGAAGAACTTGAAGAATGGTGACACACTGTTCCAGATATTTGTTACTACTGTAATGCAAGCATTGAAGGCTATATTAAACTTCGAGAATTTATAATCTCATATCAAGGAAATGATTTTGAAATTTACAAATTCAAGAGGTTCTATCGTAGCCAAAAGAATGTTAGACTTAACAACCGGAGAGAAATGTCATATATTGTACTTGAACTTCAACTACAATAAGGCTACATAAAATGGCGAAGAAAAAAGATTTAGGTACAAGAATACGTGAGCTCAGATTAACCAATAATATGACGCAGGCCCAAGTGGCAGAAAAGATCTCTGTTAGTCCTACATACCTCAGCAAAATTGAAAATAACAGACTCGACCCTAGGAAAGGTCCAAGTGAAAGAGTCATTAAGAAGCTGGCGCGAAACCTGACGGATAAAATCCACTTTGAAGAGGTTTACGAAGAACTCATGTTTCTCGCTGGAAAAGTACCGGAGACATTTAGGAAAGAGGTACTAGAACGTGAAACGAATTACAGGTTCTTGTTCAACCAGTTTTTGCAACAGACGACAGTGCAAGACTTTACTCTTACTTTCAGGGAATTGCAAAAACAAATCAACTTAATCTCAATACCTCTCGCAGACTTTGGAGAAGCGGCTGCACACTTGACGCAAGGCTACAGTGAAACCATGGAACATGTCAAATTCCTTGCAAACGATTTGGCTATCAACATGGCAAGAATACAATTTAACTTGGTAGAAGAGGTGTGCTTGCCACTCAAATCTGTTTCAAGTCTATGTGAGCAATTTCAAAAAGCTATGCTTCCTACTATAACAGCTTGCAATAATTTAATCCAACTTTCCTCACACTGGGATCTCATGAAGGTAAAATGGCTACCGAATGTTGAATTAAGTAATGCTCTTGCTAACCTTAAGTTGTACCAAGACTATGTGAGGGGCGCGACTGCTTCATTAACTGTCGGGGAAACACTTGAAAAAGAGACAGTTTTCAATTTAGCTGTGACAGGCATAGGTGTTGAACGATATACCGACTCTCTGAAATCTGCTGAATTCTTTCAACAAAATACCGAATACATCTACGATATCGAAAGTCGGAGAGTAACCGGTGGAAACCTTCCGGAGATGATAGATAGAGAGTTGCACAGAATAGACCCTTCTCTGGTTGGTTTGAGGCGGGGATCGTGGGATGCCTTCCATTCTGCCAGCCGAGACGGACTAGGACAATCGGTACACTCGATGCGGCAGTTATTATTTCAAATCATCAGACTACCTTCTGACGAAGAGGTTATGAATTCGTCATTCTACGATCCCAAAGAAAATCAAGGCAAAATAACTAGGAGCATGAGAATCAACTGTATTCTAGGAGACGAAAAAAGTGCCAGAGCAACAGCGAACGCAACAATCACTAGTATCATAAGGATAGCAGATCTGTTTTGCAAATATGAACATACACAGCAGCAATCTACAAGCAATAATAGAGAGAACACTCGGGCAATTCTATGCGCCGCAGAGGCTATGATCTACTACTTACTTGTTAACCGCAGAAAACGTGGTTCTTGAACTAGAGGTTCATGGCTGAACTGCTCAGCTGAAATCCATCTAGATTGGATAATTTTCTTGCTTTTGGCCTGTACGGAATGATTCTTATCTCTATGCTTTCTATATCGGAAGAGACGCTGTCCCTCTATAACTCTGCAACCAGATTGACAAGCGCTGAAATTTAGCTTAACTTATCTCCAGAGGATGCTATCAGGAAATTTTCGGATAGGTGGTAAACAAATCACAAGTTTTATTTTTGGAGTACTTAAGCTAAAATAAGAGCAGGTTCATCTATACCTAGCTATCTGTTCTGTGGCGATTTGCGCTCAT
>Ga0315533_1002008_pt1 | contig 14640 bp, 22 predicted proteins | sample SalMarSW160130MG_FD_203081 | JGI IMG/M metagenome (GOLD analysis project Ga0315533, IMG submission 203081) | Salt marsh sediment microbial communities from the Plum Island Ecosystem LTER, Massachusetts, United States - Salt Marsh Sediment SW1601-30 ...
TCCGACATTTACATTATACTACATCACGTCGCTTTTGTCAACCCTTCTTACATATCCAGATCAATTACGCATCTAGGTTCTGGATGTGGGCTCATCTGGTATTTACTTTTCTCAAGTGCTTCTGGTGAAGTATCGGGGATACTCACATGAAGCCCTCTTACCCTAACTGATGTAAGGACTTCAAAATCTTTTGCCAACGCAATCGCGTCTTTTGCTAATTTATCTTTTGCTTTCTTTAGTTCGTCTATGGTCATTTATCCTCCCGCATCATTACAATCCTCTTTTGTTCTGGACTAGCCAGTATTCCAATTATGCTGGGTGTCCAAGAAAATCCGCACTCTGGGCAGCCCTTAACATACTCCCTGCCGTCAAGCGTTCTCCCCATTTTGAATGAATCACGACGCCCAATATAGCCACAACCGGGACACTTGAACTGCGTGGCGTTCTTAGCCTCTTCTCTTGCCGCGACTCGCTTGTCGTAGCACGGTTTGCACAGAATAGCATAGCGGTACCTTGGGCGGTTAATCCAATGACCGCCTTCGGTACGGTGACGATATGATCCTGAAACTTCTTGTGTACGGAATCCACTATAGCAAGCTTCGCACATAGGTGTTCCACAATCTTCGCACTCTAGCGCCCTGACCGTGGCGGGAAATCTGTTGTAATCATATTTATGGCGCTTCCTTGTTGTTCCAATTACTTCTCCGCATCTTGGGCATAGAGGGCTTTGCGTTCTCCACGTTATCGGGGTATCCTCAAATGGATGCCCACATCGAGGGCAAATCATGCCTGGTGCGCCAATCTGGATCTTCCCAATTCCGCAATGAGTGCAACGCCGTTTACAAATTGTATTCATGCTTTCTTTCCATTCCCCCGCCTATGGTCATTCTAATCAACTTCCTCCCGATTTGGGTATGATCCTTCCCATGTTCCGTCAAATGGATAAGACGGTTCTAGCCCGTACTCTTCGGGCTCTGCATACTCGCAGCAAGAGAAACCACAACAAAACTCCTTGCGCGGACAATCTTTGCAAACATCACTTTCCATTCTGCTTCGCCTCCTTTATCCATACTATTATACCATGCGCCTTTCCAAGTGTCAAGCAATTATTTCCCCTTACCACCAAAATATCCGTAACATCGTATTCCACAATTTATCTAACCACGCTGCCGCAAATGCCAGTCCGATTAGAGAACAGATAGCTACTATGATTAAGACCCCTACATTCATGATGCCTCCTATTATTCCCAATCCTTATGTAATTCCTTCACAAGTTCATCCATATATGATTTACCAGTACATTGCTTCAATGCCATATCAACCATGTCAATCAGCATCCCCCTTGTCGGCCATTCTAAGTCATGATAATCGGTCGATTCTCCCTGGAAAATGGTAAACATGTAGACAGTATCCATATAATCGCGTGCTTTTTCTCTTAGCGATTTACCGAGTTTCTTAATGTCTGGTTCTTGCATTTCTTCCCTCATTATTCCTCGGATCTATTTATAAGTTGATTTACTCACTATGTTGAGTAAATTTACTCACTATGTTGCATTTCTCCTATTATCCTTCGGGCCTGGCCGTAACCAAGCCCCCTCGCCCATATGGGTTTTAGTCATTTGTTGAGAATCCTGCACTCGACACGAGAAGCATGGCAACTCTCCTGGACGCTTAGCGAATAGGGTCGAGGTACAAGTTTCTCAATCTGGTGGAGGTGCGGATAATCGAAATCCGGTCCTGCTTAATTCCCTGATGCTATCTACGAAAGTAGCCTGTCTTTATCTTTAGCCATCCGTGGAGAACAAGCAGACCACTTGGACGGCTGCATCGCTAAATTATCCCCTAAGCCGCCGCGAAAGCTAACTCGGGGACGTGACCTAATTCGACGCCATGAAGCAGCCCAGTCACGAGGCCACCGATGACGCTCTTTACCTCGGTAAAGAGAGTTTTTATTGTTTTCACAATTGTTTAAGTCTTTTTCCGCCAGCATCATTTCATTAAACAGTCGAAACCTGTCACCCCCATATCTACTCATCTTTCTACTTCAGTGCCATCTTTGCCAGAATCTCCGCAAGGCGATAACATGCCTGACTTAATTCAATGTCTTCTACCTATACATCATCATCCGTCATCTGGCTTATGCCCCTCATTGCCCTACTATTCAAATATCGCTCCGTTACTGCTTTGTCCATTTCGTCTTTTAATATGTCATTGAATGCTTTCATATTATCCTCCATTATATATTTGTACCATTATACTGCATGTTATTGCAAAAGTCAGGGCGATTCGAGCAATCATTCATATTCATGACGATCACAGACAAATCGTATGATTTTAATATCTTTCGGCAATTTATCGAGTTCAATTTCATAGCTGATTTCACTGTCATCTACTGACTTCTTGCAACACTTATGTTTCTCAAGGCAAACATGAACGCCTCTATCATCTCGCCTATCATATATGAAATATTCATTAACCTTATTTGGTACTTTTACCCCAAGTTCTCTGCAACCCACGAGTATCTCGTGCATCTTCCCGAATGTGCCGTCCTCTGGTTTAATCCCAACAACGCTGGTGTCTATATCAAGCATTATTCCTCCTTCAAAGACAAAACGCTCACCGCTTGGCGTCAATATTTCGCCATTCTTCATTTGTCGTATAAGCCCCTCGCTAATCGGATCTATAATTCACCTCTTTCATCTTAGCGGGCGACGGGACTTGAACCCGCATTACCGGCTTGGAAGGCCAGAGCTCTCCCAGGTTGAGCTACGCCCGCGCGGACCAATCCGGCATTCATATATAGATTACCCTCTGCTGATTTCTAAAGTAATTGTAAAATCATTGGGCTCGACGTCGAGTGGTGCAAAAATCTCAATATCAAATGTTTCTGTTCCGCTTGGCTTTATCTTGATAGAATCAGGAGCGGTCACAATGATCTCTGGCGAACTTACCGTGAGACCAATATCAATTGTCACATCAATGTTAGAACTATTTACTACCTCGATTTCCTGTATCTGCGTTTCGCCAGGATAGAGAACCATTACAAAACTATCGGGAGTAATTGTAATTGATTCTTCAACCTGAACATTTCCGGTTATGGTAATGATCAAATATGCCCCGAGTGCCGTGACAAAGAGCAATGCCAGTAATGCCACTGTTAACAATAATCGTTTCTTCATGTTTTTCACCTCCAGTTAGGGCCAATGCCCGACTATTCATGGTTGCCAACCATAAATATCGTTACGTTCCGGCAAGAACATCCTAGTCGCCATAGCCGAGCTTATAGGTTCCGGCCATATGGTTATTATACTATACGTTTTTGTAAAAGTCAAGTGTCACTTGCCGCTGTTTAGTACCTTTCTTCCCTTTATGATCTTCTTCAGCGTGGCCTTAGTCGTTAGGTCTCCGCCCTCGATTTCGAATACAGTTTTATCTGTATAAACATGGGTATAGTCATCCTTGTCTTCAAACCGCCATTGTTTTATAGTCAAAAGAACCGGCTCTTCTTCTGCGGCAGCACCAGTCAGGCGGAAAGAGTAAGCCTCATTTATTGTCTTACCGTCTAGCTGGGGATTAACATCGAACCCGTCTTTTCCGAATTGAATCTTCAGGGACATGGGCGTACCTATCTCGGAATCTCTTGGGTCAATTCTATCTTCCATTTTATCATCTCCTTCTGTTAATTATATTATACTACTACTATAAACATGTCAAGTATCACTTTCTAAATAACATATTCGCAAAGAAGAGCAATAATGCTATTATCAGCAAGATTTGGAATAGTGGTATCTCTTTTGTTACCTGTTTTTCACCGATGGATTGGCGGCTTGACTCATGAATCTTAAATGGTTGGTCAACAATTTCGCCATCTGTTGCTTGCACCAATGCCTCTAAAATATCAAGCCGCAATCGCGTTTCTACAAACTGTCCATCCTTATCCTTTAATAATGTACCGTCTTCCATTGGGATAAATGATCCACTTGCACTTCCAATCGGAACTATATATAGATTAATTCCCATCTCATTAATTACATTAATGGCTTCTACTATATCGGTTAGATGTTCTCCCTGGAGTTCGCCATCACTCAATAGTACAATGGCTTTGTTGGGGCTTCCCTCTAAGATTTCAGCGGCTTTCAGTATTGCGCCCGCAAAATCAGTTCCGCGAGCGGACATGATATCTGTTGATAATCTGTGGGTAAAATAGTTAAGTAACGTCTTGTCTGTAGTTAAGAAGGGCAGCCAGGAAAAGGCCTCACCGGCAAAGATAACCAGGCCAACTCTCTCATCGGTAAATTTGTCGCTACAAGAAAGGATAAATTCCTTGGCTACCTCCATGCGGCTTTTATTGATATTGTCCTTTGCCCGCATTGAGAGGCTAATATCAACAACATAGATTATGTCGGCACCAGCATATTCTTTCACAGATGTTGTTCGGTTAATGGCTGGCTCGTGTAATACGATAAATAACATGATGACAATGCTAATTGGTAGCAGGATTTTCCATAGGGCATCGGGGGGAAGATGCAGAATGGCCAGAAATCTTTTTCGTCTTTGCCACCCAAAAAGCAAAGAACCTACGACTACAGGAATGATGATATATAAGAATGGACTTACCATCCGGTGGTTGCCCCTCCTGTGCCGTATTTGCCCTGTCGTTCCTGCTCTTTTTCTCTGAATAACTTATCGCCCTCGCCCTCTTGCGGAATTCCGTTGGAACCACTTTCTTCCCTCTGTTGAGCTAAGAGTTCCCAATTGTGTCGAGCATCTGTGTTATCAGAATTACATTCTATTGCCGCTTGAAGATTAGTCATGCCCCTCCCAATCTCCGTGTTAGCCAAATCAGTGAAAGACAGATTATAGAAGATAGCCGACTTTAATTGATTGCTACATCTGCCCGTTAATCCAAGCATTTCATCGTAACTCTCAGGCAGCTTATTCGTTAGCTCCATGAATTTCAAATCGTCATACAAAGAACCAATCCATTGGGGCAGAAATGTTGGAGAATAGGGTGGTTTTTGATATTGCCGAAGGTGAACGTTGACACACAAAGACAGTCCTAATCCAATTAACAAGAAAATGAAGCCAATATACTTTAGCGTTCTCTTCACATTGCTTTTTGTATAATGCCATCTCATCATGTTGCCCACACCCTATGGTTTCGTTTCCTTGATTACGCTCAATGTCGCTGATAACGATAGCGAGAATTTCCCCATTCTTATTTTCCGCTTATAGCACCACTGGGGTACAAGACCTATACTCGGATCCCATTCCCTGTGGAAAGACAGGTGCGGAAATAGCCATTTAATTATTCTCATTTCTCACCTCCTCCTATATGGCACATCAAACTATATATAAGTACCCTGTGGATATTGGCCAGTTTCTTCTTTAACTTTCTCCCGCCACACATCATACGGCGTCAGGAGATATCCATCTTTCTCGACTAAGTCCACTGGCCCTGAAACTACAGTTTTACGTTCAGTCACATCAGTATAAGAGACTTTGAAAGCAATCTTGCATGAAAGACATACGAACTTTGCCGAGCCAGAACCCTCATAGTGACTACTGCCATCTGGCTTACAAGTACCCATTCCGCCCCCAGTTGAATCTGGTGGCCATGTATCCCGTAAAACAGGCTGCTTGCACCGTGGACAAATCTGGGTTGATGGGGGAAAACGAGTTCCAACTTTATCCTTATTGTTCCAATCCTTGAGTTTCAGGGGCGGGTTTTTCATTTCTCCTCCTCTATTCATCTCATTATATCACATTGCCCCGTATCTTACAAGTTCAAATCCTCAAAAAAAGACATTCCCTCAATACAACTCCCCCTGAAAACAATATTAATCCGAGCAATACAAAATAGGTATAAAGCCTCTTTCGCTCTTCATAAGTCACAACTGTCGTGCGATCCTTCTCTAGCAATGATATTGCCTGGTATGCTTCTCCTATATCATCCAGATTGTCAAGTTGGTAATAATCTCCGCCAGTATCCCGAATTAATTGTTGTTGTGTCCCCGATAAGTCATGGCCTGTCTGGATGTAATAAACCCGTATCTCCATTTCCGCCATAAGTTCCAGTACGGGCACCATTTTTATTCCCATGTTCTCGTGGCCGTCAGTGAATAATACAATAACTTTCCCTTTGGTTTTACCCGGCATGGTATGGTTTTCAGCACATTCCTTCAGGTAGTTATAAGTTACGTCATCCCCCAAGACAGAACTAGCAGATGCCAATAAGCCTCGACCAATTGCCGTGGTGTTTCCCAGGGTAGAAACCGACAGAGAATCGACGAATTTCCCCAGAACTTCGTAGTCATCAGTCGGGGGACATACCACATAGGCATCAGAAGAAAAGACAGTCAGGCTTATCAAATTATTCTTCACGTTTTCTTTCATTCCGTTCAAGAAATCATGCACACCCTGTTTTACTGGACCTAATTGGTACATCATGGATCCAGATAGATCAATTGAAAGAGCCACAGAGACGCAAAGGGGCTTTTTCTCCTGCTTAACAAACCCCAGTTGAGGGTCACAAACCGCCAAGACGATAGCTAATCCAGACATAACTACAAGGACTGTCGGCACACTGTAGCGTCTCTTTCGCTTTAGGGCCTGAAAAGATTGGGCGTTTGGGAACTTAATTCTCCGTCTAAAATGAGGCAAAAACAACGGAATAAAAACCAGCAGTACTAACGATAAGAACCAAGGACTTGTTAAAATCATTGTTATAGATCCAATAAACGATCTAGCGAATGGATAAATTCATCATATATCTGCACCAGACCAATGGGCTCATCACTAAACAGCTTTTTATCTACTATTTCAAGAATCGTTAGGGCCGGTCCCTTAACTCCACATTCCTCAATGGTCAAAGATAATGATTCCTCCATAGTTAGCCCCATGCCCTCACCTATTTTCTGCTTAATCAAACAGGCTATGGCCAGCCAATCTTCTTTCTGTCGGGCATCAAGCAGTTTTTGTCGATACGATACACCTTCTTCTTTTTTAGGCCTTCTAGTACGTATAATCTTGACTACTTTTCTCGCGCCCAGAAGGATAACGATAAATGACAAGCACAATACCGCAATGTTCCAGATAGACATATTTATAGCCCTCCCATATTGAGGCTCTTTCAGCACATAAGCATCACTTGTTATTGTTTTCTGTAAATGAATAGGAATTGCCGGTAAATAGAAAACATTGGTTTCCCCATCATGGGTATATCGAAAGCCAATCGGCCCAAGCAAGTATTCGTTGCCCGCTAGTGCAAATAGCGCCAATTTGCCGCTTATCTTGTAGCTTCCATTATTATCAATTTTCAGATCGTCTACTTTGAACTTTCCCCAAGCACTCAGATGTCGCTCAATTGTAAATCCCTCTTCAAGTGGCTTAACCTCAATCGTGAAATCCAAGGGTTCGCCAACCTTAACGGCCCTAGAACTAAAAGAGAGACTAGCCATAAAGGGAACGATGGTAATCTGAATCGGAGAAGGATAATAGGTTTTATACTCGCTTATCGCCCGCATGGGCACTACTTCATATTCCCCTGGCTTAGTATATAATAACCACAATCTAGCCAGATAGCCATAATCAGTCTTAGTGACTTGCCTCCGCACAACCTCTTGAGAATATTCAAACTCTGCCTCTTTCTCCGTTGTAACTTGTACTTCATATAAAAGAGGTTGCCCCAAGCAAATGACCCGCGCAGGTATGCTTGCCTCTATGCGAACGGGAGAATATACCGTGACCTGAACACTCTCCATTGTATATCGGTATTCTACATCTGCTATGTTATAACTAACCCCCAATGATCTTAAGTAATAAAATCCAGGTTCATCCAGGCGGAGCAATGCGTCAACCCGAATAATGGTATCGTCATTATCTATGTTTTTGGAAACACGTTTTGTATATACGTCAATTTTCACATGCTCTTGCTCATTGACAAAAATCTCATTAAATACGGCCTCGGATTTTTGAATTGTGAATTCAACGGTTATCCAAACTGACTGATCTACTTCGAGCTTGCTTGGAATATTAGGAGTAACCATCACGGCCCGTTGATAGAAATTATTATAACCATAGAGGTAGTCATTGGCGATCAGGCTAATGGCAAAGAAACCAATTAGGAATAGGGCCAACATGACCTTTTTCATCGTGCAAACCTCCTTAACGCAAAGAGTTGTACGATTTCATCGAGGTTATCTTTAATATAAGCAGGCTGTAATTGAAGGTTCTCAAAAAAAGCATCACGTTTGTTCTTATCTTCTCTTACTATATCTTGAAAACGCTTAAAGTCAGATAATTGGAAGTAATCACCGCTTTCTGAATCTTGAACTGCTATCTCTACCCAGGGCTGAATTATGTCTTCATTGATGCCAGAATAAACAACTAGAGGAATAATGTCAAAATTCAAACTCAATCCAGATAATCTTTCTCCTAACTCCTCGTTTAATAAGTAGGTGGGGAAATCAGAGATGAAAAACAATAACCCCTTATTATAACTTCTAGTGATAACGCTAAGCGGTTCAAGCAAATCTGTTTTGCCCTCAAATTCTTTGTCAAAGGCCTTATCCAGAAAAGTATAGATTCCGTCACGATATTTACAGGCTCCAAGCTGATTTTCAATGTGATCGCCAAATTCAATGAATCCTACATCATCCCCTGTCTCTAGTGCGCTAAAAGCCAGGGATGCGCAGGCGCTTAAGAGAATGTTTTTCGTGTCGGGAAGCCCCATTGAGGCGGAAGTGTCAAATACGATCAGGATCACAAGCTCCTTATTTCTTACGAAACGCTTGAGAAGAACCCTGTGTGGTATCTTGGCCGATACCTTCCAATCAATTAACCGAGGATCATCAACACCATATACATAGTCTCGATACTCATCAAAATCAAATCCCTCGCCCATCTCCATAGAATCATGTTCGCCTAATAAAAGAGAAGATAGCTTACGGCGAGTAATAATCTCAATCTTCTGGAGTTGCTCTATATATGGCGACACCTTTCAATATCTCCTTTATTATTTCGTCGCTCGTGATGCCTTTTTGTCGTGCCAGATCACTTCTGAGAATGCGATGTCGGAAAACGTCAGGAACCAGGCCTTTAATCTCATGGGGACTTACATAATTGTGTCCATTTAGAAAGGCCAAAGCCCTAGAAGCCTTAACCAGGGTTTCGGCGCCACGCGGAGACACGCCCAGCTTGATGTCTTTTCGTTTTATCCTAGTTGCCCTTACAAGATCAACAATGTAATTATTGGCCTGTTCGGTTAGAAGAATCTGCGAGCAAATCTCTCTGGCCTTTACTATATCTTCTATATTGATAATCGGAGCTAGGTCCTTGCTCTGCTTTTCGAAGTCCTCAACTGCCACTCGTCGCTCTGAATCCCTGTCTGGATATTCAACTCGGAGCTTCATCATGAATCTGTCGATTGAAGTCTCTGGTAATTCGTAGGTGCCACGCTGTTCTGATGGGTTCAGCGTTGCGAGAACCATAAAGATGTCGGATGGTAGGGGGAAGGTTTCGCCGCCTATTGTTACTTCTCGTTCCTGCATAGATTGCAATAATGCGGATTGCGTCTTTGGGGAAGCCCGATTAATTTCATCAGCCAAAACAAGATTGGAAAATATAGGTCCCTTTTTGAAACCGATTTCATGTGTTACCGGATTCATTACCTCGACCCCCAGGATATCATGGGGCATAAGGTCCGAAACACACTGAATTCGGCTGAAGTCGGCATTGATTAGATTGGCCAGGGTTTTAACGGCCAGCGTCTTGGCCAGCCCAGGGACACTTTCGAGCAAGATGTGCCCATTGGACAACAGAGCCAGCATTAATCCTCGCACCATATGTTCTTGCCCGATGATTACCGCATTAATCACATCCTCTAAAGCCTTAATTTTCCGATACACGCTGTATCACCAATGGCCTTTCTATTCTCAGCGCCCAATCATTGATCGCCTTGATATAATCAGCATACATCCTGCGGGGCATTACTGAATGTCTGGCTTCTTCCACTATGATTTGCTGAATAACTCTGTTGAATTCAACCGCCAGATCCTTTGTGGTTTTGTATTCGATTATATATGATCCCCAATAATCTTCAATTCCCCAATTTTCCGGTACGTAAAGGAACTCATAATCAACAGGGATAAAGACGTTAGTCACAGTCATTTTTACGTGTGGAAAACTGAAAATATAGCCGTAATACCTCCACTCGTTAGCCCAAAATCCTTTCGGAGGATCTGTCTGTGGAATGGAAAACACCATCATATCGCCCGATATATCGCCACACTGTCCCACAAATCGGAAAATGATCTGGTATTCTTCGACTGGCAATATCACGAAATCGAATAAGCTAATTTGCGTCATCGTATGCAATATATAAGGATCTTGTATTTGAATGAGTGGTATTCCATACTCATCTAGTTGAAGATCGCTTCCCGGAAGAATGTAACGGATGTAACTCTGGAAGAATCCCAGGATTTGACGCTGAGGCATGACTGACATTAAATAGCGGAGATAAGCCGCATATGCTCCTGTAAATGTCCAAGCAACTTGTCCTTCAATAACACCGTCTTGGTGTAAATACAAATCTTTCTGCTCCATCCACAAATTAGCTTCAGGTGGATCAAGTGCGCTCTGTACAACTTGTGCGGTTGGTCCCATTACCAACAACCAGCGATTCTGGTCGCCGATTGGCGTTGATCCAAAAGCATAAGTAGAGGCAGTTGTGTCTAAAACCAACCATTCAGATCCGTTTACGGGCTCATCTAGATTAAGAACCGCAACTGCGTGATTGAACCATAAGGTTGGCGTGTCTGGTGAAACGCCGCCGCCAGTATTGATTAAAGCCACATAGGCATCCTCTATGCCTACGGCCTTCATCATTGCGGTTAAAAGGGTGGCTCCGTCTTTACAATCTCCATACCCCCGATCATATACTTCATTTGGGTGATACGGAATGTGACCGCCTTCGCCAAATTCTAAAGCCACATAGTCCAGATACCCCTCGATCCAATGGTATAATAGCATAGCCTTTTCGATGCCAGTAGAGGCATATCGGGTTATCTCCCAAGCCCTAGCGACTATATCATCGCGTAACTCGCTCATCATTCGTTCAACCCTAGGCCACCACCAATCAGTAATCTCCCCCCAATCGGTGAACGAGGAAATTAACAAGGATGGTGCTACAGCTTCCAGGCTAGGCATACCATATTCCGGTTCTATCCCAGGCGATTTTTCAAGTTCCCAATAATACGTATCCCCCTCACTCCAGGATTCAACCGGCAGTTCATCAATTCCATTTGATTGATACGCCTTCCAGTCTACAAACATCATCATATCTGGGGGTAATTCTATGGAGAATCGTGCTTTTTCTATTGGCATCCAATCCTGAAAGCGAAAGGTAGATTGGAATTCGTTTGGGACCGTTGTTTTGTGTTTGATGGTATAGAATATCTCGATAACTGCGCCAGGCTCAAGATTGGGCCAGTGGATTATCCTTCGTCTACTGCTTGAATACATCCTTCGTGAGCTTGTGGAAACATCGACTATGGCATCACCCGTTGGCGTAAGTATTGTGCCATTACTTAGGGTAACTGAGGCCGTTTGTACGGTAAGCTCGTCCCCCATGGAATCGTAGCCAATTTCGTAATCCAAATATCGCTGAACTCCCCTATCGTCTAGGATCTCCATTTTTTGATGGATCTGGAAATATATGAATTCGCCATCATAAATATCGTGTTCTTCTAACAGCAACCAAACGGCGGCAAAGTCCTGAGTCGAAAACTCGCGCTTTGGCGGTTGGTATCGGACAAAGGGTTCCTCGATTGGTGGACGACCCGCTATTGCTACGAAACCAAGTAAAAGAACCAGACTAACAACTAATGCTATAACTCTTTTCATGATTCTCCCTCCATTGTTAGGATAAAAGCCCGCGTGATAGCCCTGGCGGGCCTGTCTGCTTCGCACCGATTGTCGGGGCGTCCGTTCCATCCGGCTGTACCCAGTGGGGTGAAGCCAGCAGAGAAGGGATTGCCTACGCGAAACGGTGTATGAAGTTCCATCCAATATCTATCGCCAATTGATAGCGCCAGATCCATTGCTACCGCAATGTCATTGGGGTAATCGGGAACTTCATCCTGACTGCCAGCAAGGTTCTCCACCCTGCGATGACCATCTGGGGGCGGCAAGCCAAATAGCCACGGGTAACATATTTTAGCCTCATAAATATCTTTCCAGCCCAATAATTCAGCGGCTTTGATTCGTAGCTCTTTATCAGAGAGTTTTATGATTTCATCTTTGGTCATCTTCTTCACGCTCCTTAATCAATATGAAGCTCCAGAGATTCCCGATGCCGCCCGAATCGTCATGCCATCCCTCAAACATGTCATTTCTGCCCTCGATGATTGTCTGACAATACAATGGATACGCTGGAAGGTCTTCCCTTAAAATTTCCTGCATCTCATAAACTAGCTCTTGTCGTTTATCTCTATCTGCTTCTAACATGGCCTGTTTGGCGAGATCATCAAAACGCTGAGAATGATAGCCGTAAGCATTATATGAGCCCGCTTGATCGAATCTACCAGCATAAAATACACGCAGATAGTCAGGGTCAATTCCAAGGCTCCAACCAAGAATAAAACAGTCAAAGTCTTGCCGATCAAAGACCTTGGTCACAATCTCAGCAAATGAAATCGGGCGCACTCTGGCGTCAATGCCTAGTTGCGACATCCATCGCTGGATACATTGCGCCGCATAGAAACGCAACGGATCATAGTCTGCCGGAGGCGATGTGATAATCTGTCTTGGTACTTGTTCGCCATTAGGCATGATAAGTTTGTCATTATCCCATGAATATCCCGCTTGAGTGAGAATTTCCCGCGCTTCGCCAAGTCTATCTAGCGGGGCATCGAGGAGCCTCAGATCGGGATTGTGCCAGAAATCATTGCCAGGCGGGACTGCGGCATAAAGGGGATCGCCTTGTCCCTGTAGAATTCGCTTAACGATAAAGTCTCGATCTATAACAATATCAATGGCTTTACGAAATGCTATGTCATCCCAGGGTTGTTTTCTCAGATTCGGCGCAAAGTAGAAGAACCCATTGGCCTTATTTGAACTAACAATGATTCTTTTCTTGTTCGCAAGATTGTCAGCATACCCCTTTTGCAGAGGCCAGCCAACATAATCAACCTCGCCAGATTTCAGGGCCAGAACCGCAGTATCTGTAGAGCGATAAACCTTCAATAAAATGCCATCTATATATGGGCCAAGCGTTTCTCCGTTTATAACCTCTCCGGTCATATGCCAATCTTCAAATGCAGTTAAATATACATAGATGCCCTTCCGCCATTCTTCAAATTCAAAAGGACCAGTACCTAAAAGTTTGTCTGGCATGAACTTCCAGAACTCTTGTATGGGATTATCCGCTTCTTTTGCCTCTTCGAATACGGGTTCCCATTGATCACTCTGCACTATAAATTGCATCAAGAGGTCTGAGTAAAGGATAGGACTCTCCTTTCCTTCTAAGAATTCCATATCTAAGTTAAAAACAACAGTGTAATCATCTACTTTTTCAATAGTCTTTACGGGATCTAGCCGATAGCTTAAAAGCGGAAAGTCAAAGTATTGAATCAATTGATACGTAAAGACAACATCTTGTGCTGTGAAATCAGTACCATCATGCCACTTTATGTCTTTTTTGAGCCAAACCGTCAACTTATCTTCTGAGAATTCATATCTTTCTGCCAGCCACGTGATGATTTCGTGATTCATGTCGCGGCCCAATAAGCCTTCTAGAATAGGGCCAATGGCTTTCCACGACCAAACACTCCGAGCTCGGAATGGATTTGTTGTTGCAGGCCCATCTTGAACCGAAATTCGCAGATCGGCAGACAGAGCCACTACTCCAATTAATGCCACCAATAAAACTACTGCGATAAGCTTCTTCACTTTAATCACCATCCTTTAATTTCCTTCCGCAAAACGGACAAACACGTATAATTGCACCCAGCTTAGTCAATCTATCTGCTCTTTGTGCAAGCGCCATATCGTGAAACCCATGCCCTATAAACCAAGTCGAGCCAAACTGAGGCATTTGATAAAAAATCCCCTCATCTATCATTCTATCAAAAGCATCACAACAGTGTTCTGGAATAAGCTCAAACAATTCTATGAAATCCCTTGCCGCTATATTTACGGATTGGCTAACATCTGGAAGACATCGACAAGAATGGTAGCCATAGACCTCATAGCAATCATTATAAGAATCTTTCCTTAACCTCGCCTTTATTGTATACCCATCTTTTCTATGCCTGTACTTTTTCACCTCAATCTCCCTTTCTGGGCTTCTCTTTGCGTCAATTGCCCTAATGGCTTCTGTTAAATAATACTTGCGTTCATCGGGAAAAAATTCACCGTCGCCCCTGGGCCGTGCTTCGTAAATTGTTTTACCACCCCTGGTCCAAATAGTTGGATAATCAGCCCTAAAATATCCGTGCCGCAAGCGCAGATAGCCAACCTCTTTACCATCTTTGAAAACATCGTATTGTTCTGGGCAAGCACCGCCACCATTAAGTTCATAGCCATCAATATTCATTGTGCCTCCTCGCTTTTCCCCATCCATATTATTATACTACATCC
>Ga0315533_1002009_pt1 | contig 14636 bp, 9 predicted proteins | sample SalMarSW160130MG_FD_203081 | JGI IMG/M metagenome (GOLD analysis project Ga0315533, IMG submission 203081) | Salt marsh sediment microbial communities from the Plum Island Ecosystem LTER, Massachusetts, United States - Salt Marsh Sediment SW1601-30 ...
CCAAGGCGACAACGCCAGTGTAATCGCCGCTAAGTACGGCGTGCGGACGACCGACGTTCTCGCCTGGAACGCTCTAACCGCCCGATCGATCCTGCACATCGGCGACGAATGCGTCGTGTACGTGGCCCCGGAGGGCGTCAGGAAAAGAGCACAAAGCGCTGAGGCCCCCCCGAGTCCGCCCGAGGCTACTCCGTCCAAGCCCGAGGAGGATGCCGAGAGGATCGTCCACATCGTAGCCACGGGCCAAAACCCCACCACCATCGCCCGCCGTTACGGCGTCCGGCTGAGCCAGCTCTTCGACTGGAACGGCTGGAAGAAAGCCCCAATCCTCCACATCGGCGACGAAGTCGTCATCTACAAGAACAAGTGACCCTAAAAACGGCAATTACTATCCCGACCAGTAAATGGTTTCCACTTCTCTGCGTCCTCTGCGCCTCTGCGTGAGGTACTGGCAGTCCCTTCCAGAGACACCGGGAACGGCCAGATGCAAACTACTTTGCGGCCCGAGTAGTAACCACAGAGAACACGGAGGCACGGAGGTGCAAATACTTGACTTACAAGCGCATTTGGGATGTCGTGAGCATCACCCGTTGGGTGAACCGGTTCATCCGCATAAGTCGGCTGTTTACCCTGTTTTCTCCGCGCTTGCCGTGGTTCAAGTGCTTTTTCTAGGATAGGCGCACCGGCGGCTACGGAGGTCTGCGGCGTGTGGCGTTTCGGAGGTCACGGTCCGTTTCGCGCTTGATGTCGCGTTCGCGGAGGGCAGCGCGTTTGTCGATGATGTGCTTGCCGCGGCAGAGGCCCAGTTCGACCTTGACGCGGCCGCGTTTGAAGTAAACGCGCAACGGCACCAGGGTCAGCCCCTTTTCAGCAATCTGCTGTCCGAGCCGTAGAATCTCGCGTTTGTGCATGAGCAGACGCCTGGGGCGTTCGGGGTCATGGTTGTAAATGTTGCCTTGTTCGTAGGGGCTGATGTGCGCGTTGATGAGGAACAGCTCACCGTTCTCGACATCAGCGTAACTGTCTTTGAGCGTCATGTGCCCCGCGCGAAGGGATTTGACCTCGGTGCCGCGCAGTTCAATTCCGGCCTCGAAGCGGTCGAGGATATGGTAATCCCGCCGTGCCCGGCGGTTCTGTACGATGAGTTTTTGGTTCATGGCAGGTTTTCAGCTCTCAATGCTTGCCTACGCTTCTGGGAGTTCAACCTCTGCCGACAGCGCGCGCGAGACGCCGGGGCCACAATCCCCAATCCGAAACCCACAATCCGGATCAGTCTCTCCGGGGGCCCCAATACGGGCCTTGGCAAGACGCCTTCATCGAGGAGAGGCGGAATTCTTCGCCGGTTTCGAGTGTCACGGCCCAGAGCTCGGACCTACCAGAACGGGTGGTGGCAAACACGATATGGCGCGAGTCGGGGGACCAACTGGGTGATTCGTTGCTGCCGTGGGACTGCGTAAGCGGGCGTGGATTCTTCCCGTCGGCGTCCATCATGTAAATCTCGAGCCCTGCGCCGGTTTTTTCCACCACGTAGCCAATCGATTTGCCGTCGGGCGACCAGGCGGGGTCATACGAGCTCCCTCCCTGGTACGACAGGCGGCGGACATCCGTGCCGTCAATATTCATAGCGAAAATCTGCGGCCGCCCGACGCGGTCGCTGACGAAGGCGATCTCCTTACCGTCTGGGTTAAAGGTAGGTGAGGTATCGCTGCTGCGATCGTTGGTCAACCGTCGCAAGCCGGACCCGTCCCTGTTTTTCAAATATATCTCCGGGTTGCCGTCCTTACTCAGCACGAGCGCCAGGGTCTTTCCGTCGGGGGCCCAGGCGGGGGCGGCGTTAAGGCCCACGTTCTTCGACAGCGGTGCGGACTTCCCTGTGCGTCGGTCAAAAATGTATAAAAACGGATAGCGGTCTTTATAGGAAAGGTATGCAATCATGCGTCCGTCGGGCGAGAAGTTGGGTTTAATTGAAATCGACCCATGGCGTGTCACCTGGGTGACATTCGCCCCATCGTAATCCGCTATGTAGATCTCCTTCTTGCCCTCCGTACCCGCGCTGAAACAGATTTCCGACGTTGCGATACCTGCTACCCCGTCGAGGAACCGGACGATCTCCTCCGCGAACCTGTGTGCGGCGAGCCGTGGATGCTTGCGTTGCGTGGTAAGCAACTGGCCGATAACCTGGGCGCCCGTCAGCGTGTCGAACAGGCGGCACTGGGCCACCAGGTCGCCGTCCTTCGCCGAGATGTACGCGTATACGAGATACTCGGCCCTGGTGGCGCGCCAGGCACTGAAATCAACTTGCGTGGCGTCTTCGGAATAGCCGGGGAAATCGGCCGGGTACTGGCTTGGCGACAGTAACCTGAACAGCCCGGTAAACCTGAGATCGAACCGGATTACCTCGGCAATCGTCTTGGCTACGCTTTCCATGCCGGGGGCTGCGCCAACATCGGGCACCGCGATGGGAATCTGGGTATCTATCGTGTCCACCGACCGGATGCGTACGACGCCTTGCGCCCCGGCAGGCAAGCAACCCCCAAGGACAACCAGGCTTACCAAGGCCCAACGAACGCCTTTCATAGTAATCTTCCTTTTCGTGGAGGGATGCCGCTTAGCGCCCGCGCCTTATCGGACGAGTGCAAAGACGTACACCACTTGTTGTTCGGGTTCTTCGTAGTCTTCGGGTAAGGGCGGCAAGGGTGCACTTAGTTTGATGGCGCGCACTCCCGATTCGCCCAGTGCCGTGTCGCTGGCATGTTTAACGACCTGCGGTTCTCCCAGGAGATCGCCGTCCCGACCGACCCAGAACGCAACCTCGGCCTCGTTGTTGTCAAGGTCAAGGCGGATGCCCGGAGGCACTTCCCAATACTTCTCGACTTTTCGCTGCACCAAGCGGCCCCAGACGTCCAGCACGCTTGGCAACTTCTGTTTCATAGTAATGCCGGTTGGCGCTGGCGTCTTCGGTTTCGGGGCAGGCTTAGATTCAGGTTTCGGCGCCGACTTCGGTTTGGGTTTAGGTGGCTTGGGCCTCGGTTCCACTTTCGGTTTGGGCTTCGGTTCCGGTTCCGGCTTGGGTTTCGGCTCGGGCTCGGGTTCCAACTCAGGCTCGGGTTCCTGTGGCACTGGGGTCTCAGGCTCCTTCTCCTTCGGGGTCTCTGGTGGCTGAATCGGCACGAACTGCACGTGATAGATGTTCTGGCGGAAAACGGGCCGAGGGTGTTTGAACGCCTGAAACGCGACAAGCCCCAGTACCAGGTGCGCCATAAGGGAAATCAGAACGGCCCGCCGGAGGCGGTCCGTGGCCCACAAGCCTTGCCGATACTGATGGTAGTAGCTATTCATACACGGTGGAATCTTCAGGACGACCCGTGTCTGATCGGACCCTAAACGGGGAACCGGGTATGCTGTAATCCTGCCGCAAGTGTGCCGCCCCGCTGGCGCGCTCGATACCGCTGCGCGCATAGGAAGCTTTTCATGACGCCCCGAATTCTACCGCAGGTACACGGCCGAGTCAATTCTCTCGCATCACGCGTCGTGGGTTTTCACAATTCAACCATTATATATCCCCGTGCGGCCGTCAAAGTTTCCCAATTGCCGGTCATCAGCGCCCGGCGGGTGACGCGCTCCATCGTCAACCTTGGTCAGGTATTTCCGTATTTGCCGGGAATATATGTTATGCTTCGGGGAGCGGAGAGGGTGGCTTTCTCGGCAGCGGGTCATTGTCGGGGCGGAGCGCATGACAGCATCGTATCGGCCCGCCGGTATTACTCGGAAAGCTTCTGTTTGTTATCGGTTTAAGGCGATCGTGGGCCCGGTTTTTGGGGAGCGCATTCGGGTATGAGTGCGAGTTATGGGATTACCTGTGAATGCGGGTATCGCATCCGTGTGAGAGCAGAGGACCTTGGGCGCACGGCCGAGTGCCCCGAGTGTCACCGGTCCATCCGCATACTCGCCGCCGATATATATAAATCAACTCCTAGCCCCAGCCCTCAGCCGCCCGGGACACGGCCCGGGATGGAAGATTCCGAGGTGGCCGACTGGCACGCCGGTGATGTGATTCTGAACCTTTACGAGGTGAAGGGCCTGCTTGGCCAGGGCGGGATGGGCAAGGTGTACAAAGTGTACCACCGCGCCTGGCAGATCGACCTGGCGGTAAAATGCCCCAAGCCCGGTGTGCTGGCGAGGGCCGGCGGCTTCGAGAATTTCGAGCGGGAATGCGAGACGTGGGTGAACCTTGGCCTGCACCCGCACACGGTTTCGTGTTACTACGTCCGGCAAATCGAGAATCTCCCCAGGATTTTCGCCGAATACGTCAGCGGGGGCAGCCTTTGGCACTGGCTTGATAAGGGAAAGGTGCACAACGCCGGTCCTGAAAAGGCGCTCGAAAGGACCCTGTCGATAGCTATCCAAACCGCCTGGGGGCTTCACCATGCGCATGAAATGGGACTCATCCACCGCGACGTAAAAACGCCCAACATCATGATGACGCCGGATGGCGTGGCGAAGGTGACGGACTTCGGCCTGGCGAAGGCCTTGGCCACGCAGGCACCGGTTGAGCTGCCCCGGGATACGGACCAACCCATCGTGGCCGGCATCAGAGGAATGACGCCGGCCTACTGTTCGCCTGAACAGGCCAAGGCACAGGAGCTCACGCGGGGCACGGACATCTGGAGTTGGGGCTTGTGCGTGCTGGAGATGTTGGTCGGGCGGGTGTTCTGGCGCACGGGCCTCGAGGCGCCTCAGGCCTTACGCTACCTACTCAGTGAGGTCGCCACCGCCGCGCGTGTGCCCCGGGTGCCTCCGTCGTTGGCGAAACTGCTCGGACGGTGCTTCAGTTTTAAGCCGGAGGCCCGGCCCACAAGCATGCTCGAGGTTGCCGATACCCTCCTCGAGATTTACCAGGAGGTCACCGGCCAGCGGTATCCGGGAAAAACGCCCAAATCCATCGAAGGGCGCGCCGAAAGCCTCAACAACCGGGCCGTGTCGTTCATGGACTTGGGCAAGGAGGATGAGGCTAAGCGCTGTTGGAACGAGGCGCTGAATGTGTCGCCGCATCACGCCGAATCGACCTTCAATCTTGGCTTGCTCCGTTGGCGTGCGGGCCAGGTCACGGACGAGGCCTTTCTGTACCGCCTGCGGGAGGTCTCGGTATCCCATTCCGGTGATCCGTTGCCGCTGTATCTCACGGCGCAGGCCCATCTCGAGCGGGGCGATTGGAAGTCCTCTATCGCGCTGCTCGAGGAGCACAAGGACGTCGAGCCGTACGCGCAGGACATTGCCGCGTTGCTCGAAATGGCCCGAGCACGTTACCGCGGGTCGCGCCGGTTGTTACGCAACTGCCAGGGCCATGCCGACTGCGTGAACGCCGTGTGCTTTCACCCCGACGGCACCCACGGCGTCTCCAGCAGCGAAGACAACACCATCCGGTTGTGGGACCTGGTTCTGGGTCGGTGCATCCGCATGTTTGAAGGCCACTCCGGCTCGGTGCAAGCCCTCGCGATCAGTCCCGACGGAAACCGGCTTCTATCGGCTAGTGAAGACCGGACCCTGCGCATGTGGGACATCGCGACAGGCCAGTGCCTGCATACCTACGAGGGACACACCGGCGCCGTTACGTCCGTGGTGTTCTCCAGCGACGGGGCCCACGCGCTTTCCGGAGGAACCGACCGCGCGGCGTTGCTCTGGCGGCTGGATTTGGGCCACCCGACCAAGGCACTTAAAGGCCATACCGGGGTGATTACCGGCGTGAGTCTCAGCCATGACCGGGGATGGGCGGCCTCGTCGGGCGCCGACGGCTCCGTGCGCCTTTGGAACCTCGGCACCGGCCGCATGACGCGCATGATCGAAGCCCATAAGAGCGGCGTTCAGGCCGTGTGGCTCGCTTCAGACGCGCAGGTTGTTCTCTCTGGCGGGCGAGACGGGGCCATTTGCATGTGGCATGTGGAGGATGGGCAATGCCTGCGCGTGTTCGAGGGTCATCACGACGCGGTCGAAGCGGTGGTGATGACGGCTGACGGGCGCTATGTCCTTTCCGGAAGCAAAGACGCCACTGTACGCATATGGGAGAGTGCCACGGGCCGGTGCCTGTGCACGTTTGATCGGCACACGGGGCGCGTCACGTCTATCGCATTGAATAAAGACGGCTCGCTCATTCTCTCAGGGAGCCAGGACACCACCGTCAAGGTGTGGTGCATGGGCTCGAGCGCGATCACATACCTCGCGCCACTGGTGTTGTGCCGCGCCCTCGAGAGTGAGAAAGCACTCACCACCGAGTCGGCGTTCAACGCGGCGCTCGAGCGAGCCCGTGAGGCCATGGCCAAGGACGCCGTCACCGCCGCGGCCCATGTGCGCAAGGCCCGCGCCCTCCCCGGGTACGAGCGCGAGGGCGAGGCCATGAACGAGTGGTTCCGGCTGTATCTCAAGCTGCCGAAGAAGAGTATCGAGGGCGCCTGGGAAGGCGTGACATTTCAGGGCCATGGCGGCCCGGTAAGATCGGCCTGCCTCAATAGCGACGGACACTACCTGGTCTCCGCCAGTGCGGACACCACGCTCAAGCTCTGGGAAACCGCTACGGGCGAATGCCTGCATACCCTCGAGGGCCACGCGAGTGCCGTCAACTCGGTCTCACTGACGGAAAACGGCCGATTTGCACTGAGCGCGGATGACGACGGCACGCTGGCGCTCTGGGACCTCCGGGAAGGCCAACTGAAGCTCCTCTTCGAGGAGTTCAGCGGATCGATAGAATCAGTGTGCATTAGCAGCGACGGGCGGTTTGCAGTGTCCGTAGGCTGGGAGATCAAGCTCTGGGACACGGCCACAGGCCGTCGCATCCGCAGCTTCAAGCGCCACCCCGCAGGCGCGCTTGCCGTCTTCATCAGCCGCGAGGGCCAGTTCATGCTCACCGGCGGGTCAGAGGGCGCTCTGGACTTGTGGGACATCGCGGGCGGCAATCGCATGCGGTCTTTCCAGGGGCACATGGGGTCGGTCCGGTGCGTTCACCTCAGCACCGATGGCAAGCGGGCCCTGTCGGCATCCAGCGACCCTTGGCGCCAGGCCAGCGAACTGATGCTGTGGGATGTCGACTCGGCAAAGTGCGTTCGCACCTTCGAAGGCCACCCCAGCGCGATCAAGGCCGCCGTGTTGAGCGAAGACAGCCGCTTTGTCCTCTCCGGCCACAAGGACAGCTCGCTCATGCTGTGGGACGTGGAATCGGGTGAACCTATTCGCACCCTCAAGGGGCATCGGGACAGCATAGACGCAGTATGCCTGGCCCGGGACGGCCGGTTCGCGCTGAGCGCCAGCGCCGACGGCACCCTTAAAACCTGGGTGCTCGACTGGGAGCTTGAGGACAAAGAGGTGGCGCTCTGGCACGATGGCGCCCAGCCCTACCTGAACAGCTTCGTACTCCAACATACGCCCTGGGCGGCTGAATTGCCCGCCGAGAGCGAAGCCTCCCAGAAAGAAATCGTCCACGCACTCACGCGACGCAGCCGCGCCACCTGGACCGGTGAAGATTTCCACAAGTTACTTGACATGCTCGGCTGGGCGGGGTACGGCTGGCTCGACCCCGAGGGCGTCCACGCTCATCTCGAGCGCACCGCGCGCAAAGCCGGCAGCATCTCCTTCGTCCCACCGCTTTAGTACACGTTTTCGCAAATACGATGACGCATGAGAAAGAGGAGAAACCTTTTTTGGCTCCTCATACGAATCTGTGTATCAACTGGCTATCATTCTTGACAGGATAACAGGATGAACTGGATTTATAGCATCGCGTCAATCCAAGAGTTAATCGTGTGAATCATTCGAATTGCGGAACTTGTCACTCTTGATGATGGGTGCCGCCATCCAACGCTACGTCGCAAGGAAGTCTGAGCAACCACGATCATAACGGCCTGAGAATACTGCACACAAGTCTATAACTATGAATGACTTAGGGGCCTCTCTTTTGCTTACCCCCGCTCGAGGGGACAACGATTGTAACCCGTTGCCTTCCTTCGCTTCGTTTGCGTTTGCGCAAAGCAAGATTGACATGATACCCTGTTTGATAAACTGGATTTTGCACAATCGCCGACGCCAACTCAATCCGGTCTATCCTGTTATCCTGTCAAGAAAGACCAAGCGCGTGATTAGCGTGCCGCTTTATCATGGGCGATTCAACTCGGTATCATCTTGTATTCCAAGCAGTTATGAGCCGCCCTGGACACTTTGGTTGCACAGATTCTTGTGAGCAACCGTTTTTTGGGCCATGACCTACGTCCTTTACGACATCGCGACTTCTTGCCTGGCGCCCTTCGGTGCACTGTGGCTCACGGCCCATGGCCGGCATCGCCCCTTGTTGGCGCGCTTCGCCCCGCCCACGCCACAGTCGACGGAACGGCCCATCTGGGTGCAGGCGTGCAGCGTCGGCGAGGTGGGCGCAGCCAATCACCTCATCAAAACCTTTACCGAGCGCCACCCGGACATTCCGGTGCTCCTAACCGCCTCAACGGTCGCGGGCCATGCCTTGGCGCAAAAAACAGTAAACAACGTCCAGATCTCCTGGTTCCCATTCGATCACAAGGTGGTTGTCCGGCGCTTTCTGCGGCGCGCGAATCCGCGCGCCCTGGTGCTTATCGAAACCGAGCTGTGGCCGAACGTGCTGCGCGAGACGCGGCGCCATGGCATACCCGTCGTGCTGCTCAACGGGCGCGTGAGCGACAAGCACTATGCCCGTTATGCGCGATTTCACCCTCTCCTGCGGCCCGTGTTCCGACAGCTCTCCGCCGCTGGCATGCAGAACCAGGAGTACGCCGACCGGCTGGCCGGCCTGGGCGCCGTGCGCGATGGCATTTGCGTGACCGGCAACACGAAATTTGACGCCGTCCTCACAGAGGTGGTTCCCGCAACGCGCGCGGCCATTCGCCAGGAGAACGGCTTTGACCCGGATGGCCCCGTGCTGGTCTTCGGGAGTACGAGGCCCGGCGACGAGGCACTGGCGGCGCAGTGTTGGCACGCGCTTCGGGAGGAGTTCCCCAGGTTGCGGTTGGTCCTTGCTCCGCGCCATCTCAATCGGGTTGACGAGGCCCTGGCGCCCTTTAACGAGCCGGTGCTGAGGCGCTCCGAGGTGCGCCAGGGCGGCCGGCCCGCTGGCGAGCATGTGTTCGTACTGGACACCGTCGGCGAGCTTGTCGGGTTTTACGCCATTGGGACGGTGGCGGTCGTCGGCGGCAGCTTCTACCCGGGCGTGAACGGCCACAATCCGCTGGAACCAGCCGCACTGGGAATCCCCACGGTGTTCGGCCCGTACATGCGCAACTTCATTGACCCGGCTCGGGTATTGGTTGAGCGTGGCGGCGCACGGCAGGTCAGCCGGCCCGAGGAACTGCTGCCGACCCTGCGCGACTTGCTCGCGCACGCAGAGGCGCGGGCGGCTCTAGCGGCGCGCGGGCGCGAAGGCGTCTTGGCCAATCAAGGCGCCACCAAGCGCAGCCTCGACTTACTGGACGCGGTCTTGGGAAAGGATGGAGGATGAAGAAGGAATCCACCAAAAGTCGCTGTGCCTGAACTAAAGATGCCCATCGTGATCGGCGGCGAATTCCTCGAGCGCTTCGTCGACCATTACGCGGTGATCGTATTCAAGCCGGTCGCGGTCGGCCTTGCGGCGAGCCACCTTGCGGTGCCTATGCTCACGGGCAAACGGCTCCGCGGCGTGGCGCCTGCGGTCATCGGCTTTGCGCCGGTCCTTTTGCCACCGCCCATACTTGTCCTTGTAGTACCCTTCACGGAGTTCTTCGTCCACCAGTATTCTCCCCACTTACCGCAGCAGTAAACACGTGCCTTTTTGCCCTTGTCCTGAAGTATAAGCCCCCACGGCGCATCTCGTCAAGGCAATTCCGGAGTGTATCTCGCGACTCTTTGATAATGTCCTCTTGCAAACTGATTAGAAATGTCCTCACACACTGTGGGACACCCGGGAAGACAGGCAAGACCCTAATCGCCGGGTAAGGCTGAGCGAAAAACGGGGACTGACACAAGCGACCGAAGGGAGACGTGTCTGTCCCCGTTTTTCGCAATCACCCCACAGGTGCTTATGTGTTGTGGACGAAACGCCCCACCGGCATAGCTGAAACAGGGCTTTCTCCGACTTACCCGGCGATTAGGGGCAAGACGCGATAATAGCAGGCCGGGGATCTTTTAGTGTAGTCTAGGAGCGAGTTCCTTTTCCAAACAACATCAGGGAGGAAGGGATAATGGCGTATTGTGAGGTGCTGCAGGTCCTTGTTGTCCTTGGTCTGGTTGCCGTACTGAGCGCGTCGTTCTTCGCGGGGACAGCCTGTGCTCAGGTCGGCCGGGAAGATATGAGGAAGGCGTTCGCTGCGCCACCGGCGTCGTGTCGGCCCCACACGCGGTGGTGGTGGATGGGGAACGCCATCAACAAAGAGGACCTTACGTGGCAACTGCAGCAAATGCATGAACAAGGCATCGGCGGCATCGAGCAGATCACCATGGAGGAGGTCTATGAGAGAGGGAATGTACCCTATCTTTCCGAGGAATTCTTCGAACTCCTCGTGCATGCCATTGAAGAAGCCAAAAGACGCGGCATGGAGTTCTCGCTGAACTTCGGCGGGCCGGGCTGGGTGATCGGCGGCGCTTGGGTCCCAGAGGAAGACCGCAGCCAAAACGTGGTCCCGACGGCCATGCTGCTTGACGGGGGCCGGCGGTTCTCGGGTACGGTTCCCCTTGGAGTGAGGGATGTTCCGCGGACGGGCCAACTGTCGACACGCAATATGACGCCGGAAGACCGCCTCGTGGCCGTCGTCGCCGGTCGGCTGGTCGAGGGGCGCCTGGTGGGACCCTCGCTTGTTGATCTGACGTCCAGGGTTGAGGGCCGCCGGTTGGACTGGGACGTGCCCGAAGGGAAATGGCGGTTGATGGCCTTCTGGCTCAAGTACACGGGCCAAGGCTATGCGGTCGACCACTTCAACAAGGGTGCGATGGAACGCTACTGTGAATACCTGGGTGGCAGGTTCCGGGACGCGTTCGGCGAGGAATTCGGCAAAACGGTCGATTCGTTCTTCTGCGACAGCTTCGAAGTCGCCATGATCGACAACGGCATCTACTGGAGCGGCGACTTGATGGACAAGTTCGAGGCGTTCAAGGGCTATGATCTGACCCGGTATCTGCCCGCGATCTGGTGGGACATCGACGAGATTTCGCCAAAAATTCGATACGACGTAAACGAATTCCTGCACTACGTCGGACTGGACACGTTTTTCAAGACTTTTCTCGCGTGGTGCGAGGCCAATGGGGTCAAAGGCCGCATTCAGCCCTACGGGTTCACGACGGACATCCTCCAAGGCGCCGGGATCACGCACCTCCCGGAGATGGAAATCACCGCAGGCGAAAAGGACGCGGTCCCGTGGTTCGACACCCGAATCGGGCCGAAAAAATACGTGGCCTCCGGTGCGCATCTGTATGGGCGGAACGTCGTCACGGTGGAGGCGTACACGTACCTCCACTGGGAGCCATACCGGGCCACGCTCGAGGAGCTGAAGATCGCCAGCGACGTGTTTCTCCGCTCAGGCGCCAACAAGTTTTACAACCACGGCTACACATGCTCCCCGGAACGTGACATTGCGCCGTCCCGCCGGTTCCACGCCGCAATCCTGATCAGCCACCCCAACGTCTGGTGGCCGTACTACCGGTTGCTCAGCGACTACATAGCGCGTTGCTGTTATTTGCTGCGCCAGGGCCGTTTCGTGGCCGATATCGCCGTGTATTCGCCCCTGGCGAACCAGTGGACCCACGACGTGCGCAACGCCCGCAAGTGGACCCGCAACTTCGATTGGGGCAGTTTGGGCAAACTGCTCATCGCGAACGGGTACGACTTCGACCTGATTAACGACGACGTGCTTCAGAACCGTGCAAGCCTGGAAGATGGCGTCATTCGCGTGCGCGACCTCGAGTACAGGGTGCTGCTTCTGCCGAACATCCAGGCGATGCCACTCGAGAGCCTCGAGCGGGTTCGGGAGTATGCGCGCGGCGGGGGCGTCGTGATCGCGTTGGAACGTGTGCCGGAATTCTCTGTTGGATTGGCCGACTACGAACGGAAGGACGAGGCCGTACGGGCCATCGTGAGCGAGATGTTTGACATGCCCGTCTGGCGTCGCAATCCAACAGCGCCACGTGACTACGGCAAAGGCAAGACCTATCACATCCGTTTCGTCATCGACCGCTCGGACGTACTGGAATGGCACGCCAGCGCCCTGGACCCGTTTCTCAACACGCTGCGCCGCCATGTGCCGCCGGATTTCGGTATCGATTTCCTCCGCCAGGGTATCCGCGAAAACAACGGGCTGGCCTACATCCACAGGCAGTCTCCCGATCAGGACATCTACTTCGTGACCAACATCCAGGACTGTCCCGTCGGCATGCCCGTAGCGTTCCACGTCGACGGTAAAACGCCGACCGAATGGAACCCTTACGATGGCCGCGTCACGCCGTTGTGGGAATACGAGGCAAAGGACGGTGTGACGTGGGTACCGTTGCGGCTCGCGCCGTACGAATCCACGTTCATCGTCTTCGAGCGCGGCCCCGAAAGCCCGCACGTCGTCCACGGCACGTTCGGGAAGGTGCTCCGGATCGACGACGGCGCCGTGGAGGCCATCGCCCGGGATAACGGCGTCCATACCGCGCGGCTGAACGACGGGACCCGGGCGCGCGCCGTCGTCGAAGGCATCCCCGCCCCGTACACCATCGCAGGTGATTGGCGCCTTACCCTCGAGGGCCGGGATTTCCCTCGCTTCGAAACCACCCTCTCCCGGTTGAGGTCCTGGACGGACGATCCGCGCACCAGGCACTTCAGCGGAACCGGCGTTTACGAAATCACCTTTGACCTCCCGCCGTCGTACCTCGCCGACGACCTCGTGCTCGAGATGGACCTCGGCGATATCGGCAACGTTGCCGAAGTGGGACTCAACGGCAAACCGGTCGGCATACGATGGATGCGCGGACAAGTCCTGGACGTGAGCGGCGCCGCCAAGCCCGGCCCGAACACATTGACGATCAAGGTCACCAACACGCTGATCAACCGCGTGGCCGGGCTCGACGAACTCCCACCGGTCCCCGAACATCTCCGGGCGCGTTTCGGCGGCGATCGCCGCATCGAGACGAGCCCCGCGCTGGGCCTCCTCGGCTTCGAGCCACTCCCAAACTCCGGACTCCTCGGCCCAGTAACAATTCGCGCCTCGAAACGGGTCCTGGCGCCGATAGAACGAAAGGGCTGAACCCTTTGAGTCAACGCGCTCCGTTCAGGACAGGGAAGGAGGCGGAGCCGCGCACACCGGTGCGGGATAATACATGACCTCATTCACGCTCTACGAGCACAAGGACCTTTGCGAGCACATCTTCCACTACTTCTCGTGGCGCAACACACAGCCGTCGCGCCTCTCGAACGCGCCAATCCAGACTCTTGATTTGGTCTGACAAGATTGCCCCTGACGCTGGAAGTCCCGCGGGTAAAACGACCTCGAAGGGGTAACCCTTCACATGCGAGGTGATGGGACAAAACAGCGCCAAACCCACCTTGCGATTATACGCCTTCGGCGAGATGACCAACGCGGGGCGTCGCCCGGCCTGCTCATGCCCAGCTTGCGGTGTGAACTGAAGCCACACGATGTCGCCGCGGTCAGGCACGTAGGAGCGTGGCACTACCATGCCTCCCGACCGGTGGCGCCGCCTGTGGATACCTCATCATGTCGATTGGCCGCGGTCACTCGCGAAAGGAGTTCATCGAGCTGATACGCAGGAGACCGCACTGGCCTGATAACCAGTTGGCCGTCATCGAGAGCGATGTCGATCGGCGAGCCGGCCTCCACGCGCGCTTCCTTGGCCAGAGACTTGGGGATGCGCAATCCCAGGCTGTTGCCCCATTTCTGGATCTTTGTCAGCATGAAACACCCTCCGTATACTCAAAGTATATACGTTGGGCCATGGCGTCGTCAAGCACAAATAGGCGGACGTCGTGTGCATGGCGTCCTCTGAAACGGGTCGCATGGCCGGCCGGGGCCGCACGGGGGTCATGGTTTATAAGGTGCGCTGCTCGGGGTGGCGGATGATGGCGCTGATGCCCCTGTGCTGTAAGCCCGGGAAGTCACCTAGCCCTTCTTCGCATAGCCATGCTTGAGGTGCGCCCGCGAGATACACGCGCTGCGCTCAGGACAGGGAACGAGTCGTGGCCATGAATGTCCCGCTCATGCTGCTCGCCGGTGTGGTGTTCTGCTGCGTTACGTGCGCCTGCGCGGACTGGTCCGTCATCGTGCCCGAAGACTACGTGAACGAGAAGACCATAAGGGTCGCCATCGCAACAATTAAGTATACTGTCCCCAGAACTCCAACCAGACTCAAGGCCCGCCGCGTTGGGTTGGGGAACTTGAAGGAAGCAGGAACTTGGCGTAGGATGCATGGGCATGAGCAGCTCGAATGTCCACGACCGCGATATGGTTGCGGCGCGTTTGCGGAAGCAAGCGGCAGCGGATGCGATACGCATCACGGTCCACGCTCACCAGGAGATGGCCGAAGAGGATATTTCGCTGGAAGAGGTGCGCGAGGTACTTCTCGATGCCCAGGTCGTGGAGGACTATCCTGAGCACAAACGAGGC